>ERZ1034980.36-NODE-36-length-141629-cov-130.327052_pt1 | contig 141629 bp, 166 predicted proteins | sample MGYA00520622_ERZ1034980 | MGnify/ENA primary metagenome ERZ1034980 (study PRJEB33766, sample SAMN09781791) | gut metagenome | biome: gut microbiome | host: Homo sapiens | place: Madagascar | study: EMG produced TPA metagenomics assembly of the PRJNA485056 data... | reverse complement strand
ATATTATATATATTTAAGGGGTAAACCCCTTAACAACCCAATTAAAAGTATAATGATTTTCAAATCTTTTGTCAAGAAAAATTTTTAACTAAAATTCTTTTTAAAAAAGTATTGACAGGCGCTATGGATATGGTTTATAATATAGCCAACGCATAAAAGAAAGGATATTACATGGAACCAATTACAGCAGAGCAAGCACGTGACATGCGTTATGTCGCTCTAAAGAAGAAAAGGGAAGAACGATTAAAAAAAGTCCAAGAGTACGATTACTTTAATATCGTAATGGAAGATATTGAGAAAGCTGCCAATGACGGCAAGAACAGCTTAGACTTTTATCCGCATATATCAGACTTCTACGATGAAATCATTCAAAGCGGTAGCATTGTACCAGCCGCAGACAAAGATTTTTCCCACTACGAGAAAGAAGTTTTTAAAGCTCTTGAAGAATCTTTAGGCTATGACGTAACACGCAATAACAATTATCAAGTAACTTATTTCCGTGGCGTTGACCGCGTTGATATTACGATTAGTAAGTATACTATCTATTGGTAGGCAAAAATGAAACATACGCTAATTCTAATGTGTGGAGTAACGCAGAGTGGCAAATCTGTATTTGCAAAGGCAATTCAAGATTCACATGAAGACTGTATGACAATCAAGAGAGATAATTGCCGCATGTATAATTCAGAAGAAGCCGACACAGTTGACAAGCGCTTTTATAACGCAGTTAACATTGCCTTAAAATCACATCGTTACGTTGTGGCGAATGACCGCAATATTAATCGTCTTGAACGTGATAAGTTTTTCAATAATGTAGATTATAAAGGATGTGAGGTAGTTTGCGTTTGGGTTGAGACTCCACAAAAGGTAGCTATTGCACGTAACAAGAATCGTGATGCCGCGCATCGTCTCAGCGAAGATGATATTGCTTATATGTATAAATATAAGGTATCGCCGCAAGACGAAGAACCATTTGACAAGATTTTATTTATCTCCGAACAACAGAATTACGCTATCGGTACAAATAATATGCGAATCTTGCCAATCATTGAGCAATTAAAAGCAATCTAGTTACAATTGAATATTAAAGTAAACTATGATGAAAGGTTATAATGTTTAAAATTATTATTTTTATTATTGGTGTTCTTATTGCAATTGCCGGTGCTGTCGCTTGTCTATCCTTCTTTAGAGAAGATGAACATGAAGAGCGCACTCCACTAGGGCTACGGTTTGTAGTTATTGTGATTGGCCTAGTTGCTATTGGTCTTAGCAGTATCTATTCTCAGGACGTAGGCGAAGTAGTTGTTCTTCGTTCTCTTGGCGGCAATCTAGCTGGTTCTACTACAGATGCAGGTTTTCACTTTACCGCGCCTTGGAATAATGTAATTACGTTTGATACGCGCAATAACCTAATCAACTTTTACGGTAAAGACACAGAATACTCCTATGATGGTGGCTCTGCTGAAGGTCCTTGCGTAACCGTAAATGATAAGTCAGGTTCTTCTGCTAATGTTGATATTCAAATTAACTATAGCCTTGACCCGAAGACAGCTGAGTATCTTTACACTGAATATGGCACTCAAGAGAACTTCACCAAGAATTATGCAGCTAATGACCTACGTTCTGTTGCACGTGAAGTTTCAGGTCAATTTGATACTATTACAATGCTGACTGACCGTGCTCAGTACACCAAGGCTGTCCAAAAGGCTCTTGAAAAGAAGTGGTCTAAGATTGGTCTTACTGTTGAACAGGTAAGCGTTCAGGATATTTCTTATGCTAAGTCCATTACCAATGCTTATGCTGATTCTCAGGCCGCAGAAGTAGAGAAAGCTAAGGCTCAGAACCAGCAGGAGACTGCAAAGATTAAGGGTGAGACTAAAGTTATTGAAGCTACTAAAGAAGCAGAAGCAAATCGTGTACTCAACGAATCTCTAACTGATAACGTTCTAACCCAAGAGTACATTGATGCTCTAAAGGAAATGTCAAAGAATGGTAATACTGTAGTTGTGCCGCAAGGGTCAACGCCAGTAGTCAATACAAAATAATATAAATTAGTCCCAAAGTTTCTATTGACTTTGGGACTTTTTTGCTATATAATAAATTTAAATAAAATCCAAGAGAAAGAGATAAAATGGATATTGGGTCTATTACGGTTATTTGTATCACCGTTCTGGCGGTTGCGGCCATTGCTGGGAAATGCTATATGGAACATATAGCGCTAGAAACTAAGCGAATTCGTGCCAATGCAAGTCCGCAGCAGAAAAATCTTGACAACGTTCCGTATACATGCGATAATATTTGGAAGAAGAATAAGTGATGATTAGTTTTGCTATTGGTTTCTTCGTGGGCTATGTAGTAGCCTGTCTGATGTTTAATTCAAAGGAGTAAAAATGGCGGATTGTCTATTCGTTCTATATATGCTTTTTGTGTGTGGATATTCATATGTAGCATTTGCCGCACGTTTTGAGAAGTTTCGTTTTGAAATCTATAAGGCATTTCTTGATATGTTTAATCTCTTGGCATAAGGATTATTATGCGTGATGTAAATAGAATCTATGATATTCTTGTGAAGTTTCAAGACCTCTGGGAACAGTATCCTGACCAGCGTTTTGGGCAGATTATCTCTAATTATCTTGTAAATGATAAGGAAGATATTTTCTATATTGAAGATGATGAACTGTCTCAGCGCCTTACTGATCAGCTTTCATTGATTGAGTGGTAAATATGAATGTTTATTGTCTGTTAGATGCTATTGATGATGATACGCAAAATAACTTATATATTTCATTTGCGATGTATAACGTTCCTGAAATGAGCACTCCTTCTGTTCCATTTAATGAATGGATAAAGGAACAACATGACGCGATTTTAAAGGCAGATGTGGTTACTTTCAATATTAAAGTTGATAAGAACTATGGATATTTAATGCTTACTATTCTGGTTAATATGTAAAGGATATTATGATTACTCAATATGGTTGCAGCACTGAGTTCTGTGAGACAGCAAAGCGTAATGTGATTGACGCATACAAGCAGTGGACTGACGAAGAGATTAAAGCAGATTTGCAGAAGAATCGACTTCCGATTGTCTCCATCTTCATGAATGTCAACTATAATATCAATATTGCAAGCGGTATTCGCGCGAACAATGCGTTTCTTGGAAAAGAAGTCTATATCGTTGGCCGCAAGAAGTGGGATAGGCGTGGCTCTATTAGCACCCATAGGTATGAAACTGTATATCATGCTGATAATTTTGATGAAGTTCTTGAGATTCTTCATCCTCTTGGATATACTATTTTTGCTGTAGATAATATTCCAGAGTACAATCCTCAGAATATTTATGACGCTGATATTCCAATGAAGTCTGCATTTGTATACGGTAATGAATGTGATGGTTTGCCAAAAGAAATCATTGACAAGTGCGATGAAATGATTTATATTCGTCAATATGGTTCTTGCCGTTCATTGAATGTTGCGCAAAGCGCAGCCTGTTGCATGATGGAATACTCTCGACGCTATAGGATGAAAGGTTAATATGCGTTATTGCAAGATTCAAGCTATTGTAAATGATATTCCATATACTTTATATGGACAATTTGACAATCTTATTTCGTATGATGAAATTGAATACTATATCTCCGAAGCGATTGACTTTAACATCGAAGATGATGAAGAGGAACTTGACTTTGAAGTTATGTTGATGGACGATTTTGGCACAGAGTTTAAATGTGAGGACATGTCCTTAAACGACTGGCTCAATACTGTCATTTGTGATTACAAGCATGTACGTCCTATCCTTCAAATCTATGTTTTAGGAAACCTCATGGATAACATGGTTTCTATATATCGTTCATATGAGGAAGATATTAGTAAAACTCCACAGTATCTTTATCTTAGCGGTGAAGTAAGCAAAGAAGAAGGTCGCAAATATTCTGCCGCATATGTCGTAGCGCCAGACAAACAGCGCGTTGAAGTGATTGAGGACGGATGGAAAGACATGCTTAGTCGCATTAAGCGTGACGGTAATATGGGTGGTGTGTATATTAAGACAGGTATCTTTACTGTATTCGATGTTCCGCAAGAGGATTATGAACGATATAAGAAGAATACGGAACTAGTATTAGATTAAAAATGGGAATGCTGTTATATGAACTGGAATGATTTATCACCAGAAGCAAAAATCTATATTGAGTTAAGCCCTGTAGAGTTTGCAAAAACTTCTATGGCCGCTTCTATCTCTCTATTGGAGAATGCCAATAGCACTAAAGAGTATGAGCGTATTATCTCGAATTGTGTAAACTTGCTTACACTATGCGGCAAGTCAATTGGTTATCATCCTAATTTTACTTTGGTGAAATAAAGTTCTTGACGCTGGATACATCTTATGATATTATATATAATATAAGATGTGAAAGGATTTAATAAATGGCTGAGTTTAGTAAGCATGATATGAAGATGTTTGATTTGGCGCGAAAGGCGGCACTGGAATCTACATATGAACCTTTCAAACTCGGGGCAGTAATCTCATATAAGGGACGCGTTCTTGCTACTGGTCATAATAGTCGTAAGACTAATCCTTTGCAAAAGAAGTATAATCGTAAATATAGAACTTTTAGGTATAATGGAAAGCCTATTCATGATTATTTGCACGCTGAAATGGATTGTTTGCTAAACATTCCAAAGTGCATTGATATAAATATCAATTATAGCAAGGCAAATATTTATATTTATCGTATTTCACCAGGCAAGCCACTTCTTATGGGCAGAAGTTTTCCTTGCGCCGCATGTCTTAACGCTTTGCGAGACAAAGGAATTCTCCATATCTATTACACAGATGATAATGGTTTGGCTTTTCAAGAACTTTACTAAGGTGATAACATGTTGATTGTAATTATAGGAATTGTTTCTATTTTTCTTTTTTCTGTATACGCATATTACTATGGAAAGCGATTTAAGTAATGAATTGTATTATTATTCCTGACAAGGAAATGAATTCATACATTACAAAGCTCAATCCGAATTTTGTATTTGTATGGTGTGAACAGTATACTACCCTTGTAGATTTCGTTAATGGCAAGCGCGTTCCTGTTCGTGATACATACGATGCAATTGTTCCGCATTTTATTCTCGCATATGGCGATGATGAAGCTAAGAAGACTGTTGGTGATGCTGTACTGCACAATAATTTAGCAGAAGCGACTCAAATTTATCACGACACTAGCCGCAAGGTCTATATCATCACTTATTAAATATCTCCCCGTAACTTAAGTGCATAAAGCCAGGTCCTCTAAACCTAATCATGCGAGTTGGAGTCTCGCCGGGGAGTCCACATATAATATCTCTTAATGAGATTTTATATATTAGACAGCATTTTTCTTTGAAAGGATTTATTGTGAAAATTCGTGACTGGGACGAACTTGAGTATAGCGATGATGATACTTTTGAAAAGTTTTCCCACAAAGCAAAGCTAATTCGTCAGCGCAAAGACGATACTTACAAAGCAAAGCGTAAGGAAAAGTTAGAGCGCATGGAATTTGAAGAAAATGCTACAAAGGGAGAGGACTAGTTCCTCTCCCTTTTTTTGTAGAAAAAAATATTTGCCGCACAGTTATATATGTGATATAATATTATTAAACCAAGAGAGAGGAAGATAAATGAACGAAGTCGATATGCTGCGTAATAGCTCGCTCGTGCGCGAGAAGCATCTTGCAAACGGAATCTCGTCTTTTAATTTCTCCAACAAGTGCTTTTTCAACCAATCATGGGACTCTATCAATGTAAAGGCGCGCGGACTTTTCGTAAAAGATAATAAGGTTGTTGCACGTTCGTACAATAAGTTCTTCAATATTGGAGAGCGTCCTGAGACTGAAATGGCTAGCTTGCGCGAGAATCTTGTGTTCCCTGTGTGCGCATATGTCAAGTCTAACGGATTTCTTGCGATGATTTCTGCTAACCCGACCGAGGACGGTAAGCTATTCATCGCATCCAAGAGCACGAATGAGGGAGATTTCGCAGGATATATCCGTGACGTTCTTGACAAGACGTTGACCACTGCACAGCAGGAGGAATTCGCAGAATATCTGCATAAGAATGACTGCACCGCTGTCTTCGAGTGCATTGACCCTATCCATGACCCGCATATCGTTGAGTATTCGCATCCTCACCTTGTTCTTCTGGACTTGGTGTACAATGATTTCAACTATAGCCATGCGGGGTACTATACACTTATTGACGTAGCGGGACATTTCGGATTGTATTGTAAGGTTCTTAGCAAGGCCATTGCCAACTGGCAGGAGTTTGAGAACTTCATCGACAAGTGGGCTGCTCGTGCATATATCGAGGGCTTTGTCTTCGAAGATGCAAACGGTTTCATGGTAAAGTATAAGACTCCTTGGTACAAGAACTGGAAGCAAGCTCGCGGAGTCTTGCAGCAGGTTTGGACTGGACGCGACATTGAGACTATCAAGAACATCAAGACCAAGCTGGCATTTGAACCTAGTCTTATGGATGCCATTCCTGAGTTCGTGGAAGAGCGCCGTGAGCAAGGTCGTGGAGCTTGTCCTTCGGTAATCGAGCTGCGCAACTGGTTTGAAAATTAATCTTGACGATTGGCTATATCATATGCTATAATTATGGTATAGCCAAGAGAGAGGAAAAGATATGATGGCTTCTTACAACACTGCAATTCTGCACCTTGCGAACTATTATCTTGAGCATCATGACGAGATTTCTGGGTATTATCTTGATGGTGCAATTGATATGATTCATAATATCTATGGCGTGCGCGTAGAGCGAGTTTCCGCAGATATGTATAAGATTGCCGACATTTTGATGGAGGACTAACAATGCTGCACATGGACAATTCTGTGGGCAATCCCATGATGCTTCTTGTTGCCGAGGAAGAAATGGAGCAAAAGGTAAATTATGTAATTCAGACAATTGAAACTGAATATGATGGGCACGCTTCTGCCGATATTGTTTATGACCTCTTGGATGATTATGAGGTCGAGACTTCTGACTTGCCTCAATGGTTGTGGAATCGTTTGGCCGCATATCTTTAATGATTTTTAGGGTGATTGTCTCTTGACAATTGCCCTTTTTTGTTATATAATGTATACTAGGTTATTATGAAAGGAATGATATATGATTAAATTGGCAATTCCATTTCAATTGAACGGCGGATTGAACGATGAAGTAAAAGAATTTAACATTCTATTTTATAAATCTCGTAATTCAATTGAAGACCTGATTGACTTTGTTCAAGAATATGAGAATACTCGTATCAATCTTGAATTCCCAGAAGGTATTCATATGCCGATAGTCAAATCAATCAATAAGGTATCAGATAAGATTTATGTGCGCGTGGCTCCCGCAGATATTACAAAGGCCGCAGAGTTGAAAGAGAACTCGTATAAGTTCTTTTTCAACCAAGATATGAAGGTACCTACATATTCATGTCTGGAATCATTCATTAAATTAGGCGTGTCAGATGTATATATCGCAGATGATTTATGCTATAATCTAAAGAATGTACATGATATTTGCCAAGAGAACAATGTTCAGATACGACTAATTCTAAATCAAGTGCCATCAATGACACTTGACCGTGGTATCAATCCAAAGGCTCCTATCTTTATGCCAAAAGATATGGATATTATCAATCCTTACTTTGATGTTTTTGAAATCGAGTGCGGCCTGCCGTATGACTGGGCAAAGTTCGATGTACTATATCGCGCATGGTTCATCAATAAATATTGGCATGGTCAAATGAGTGAAATCAATGAAGACGTTGATATGGATTTCCATTGTGACGCAATTCATCCTAGCTTTACCGCAAGCAAGATTGACTGTGAGCGCCGTTGTTGTAAGCGTCTATCAAATCATTGCCGCAAATGTGAAGATTTTCTATCTCTTGGAGAGGTCTTAAAGAAGAAGCAGATTCGCTTTACAAATTAACTAATTGGGCAAATGGTTATAATCTTTTGCCCATATTTTTTATATATTTTTAAGCAATCGTCTTGTCGTATAGGAATAGAAAGAGGAATTATCCGAATGAAATTCATTAAAAACAAAACGAAAGCATTGGCTATGTGCCTATCCGTAGTGGCACTGGCTGGCGTGACAAATGCTTTTTGTGTGAACGAAGCAAATGCAATTGTTGTTAATGACGAAATTACAAATGCGGTAGTCCGCATAACTACACTTGATGCTATGATTCCTTATAAGGAAGATGGGTATGACAACGCTCAGACATGGCTAGTCGATAAATGCAACATGAAAAATTCACAGCATGAGGATGTTGTATATATCATTCAAAATTACGGAGATTATCTTGAACAGGATGATATTCTTGAGATTCAAGATATTATGGAGAAGCAATCTGTTTGCGACACAATCACAGAGCTAAAGCAGTACAAAGCTCGACTTGACGGCTGGAAACAATACGGTGCAGATAAGAAACAGAAAGCACTCCAAGAGAAGAAAGAAGCGGAAAAACGTGCGGCTCAAGAAGCTGCGGCACAGGCAAGTTACCAGAATCAGCAATATAGCTCGTATAGAGCGCCTAGCTATTCATATGCCGATTACTCTTGGAATGGTTCAGCACGTGACTTCATTGTTTCTAAGGAAAGTGGTGGCAGTTATAGTGCCACTAATGGGCGCTATTATGGCGCATACCAGCTTGATATTTCATATCTTAATGGAGACCTGTCCCAAGAAAATCAGGACAGGGTAGCAGAACAGTATGTATCCAATAGGTATGGTAGCTGGGAAAATGCGGCTGCACATTGGCAGTCTCATGGCTGGTACTAAAAATTTTTAAGAAAATAGTTGACTTCTAGAAAAATATTTGCTATAATATTAACGAAGTTAAAGGAACAAAAGAATTAAAAGGAGAAGTAAATGGCAGAATCTTATGGTCTAAACTTTAATCTTGCTATGACTACGAACGAGGACGGTGTTGTAGACCTAGGTGTACATGTAACTGATTCTGATGGTCTTGATCTAGATCACAAAGCTAGCGGCAAAGACGGCATGAAGGTAGTCAATGATATTACCAGCACGCTTACCCGTGAACTTATGGCTGTATCCAATGGCCGCAAGCAGAAGAAGGATAAGGAAAGGGCTGAAAAGCTCGAGAAGGAGCGCGCAGAGCGTGCGACCAAGCTAGCCAATCTCAAGTCTCAGGCCGAGGAAATCAAGAAGCAGATTTCCGACCTTGAGAAAGATGCTAAAGCCGCAGAGTCTGTCCGCACAAGCCGCCCTTCCTATGAGTCTCTTCTTGACCAGGACTTTGCTCGTCTACTGAAGATTTTAGCTTAAAAAAAAGTTCTTGCCAAGAGGTTTAAGAAGTTATATAATATAGTTAAAGAAAGAGAGAGGAAGGTATCATGGATTTGTTCGTCAAAGATAAATATTACAATATTAATTCGAAGCGCGACTTGGACGTTTGCTTGAAAGAGAACGGCTTCAACTATGATGAACTAGAGTACATGGTACTTTCCTATCACGAAGCGAAATATGCAACTAGTGTTGAAGGTCTTATTGGTGATGATTTGTATGAGGTACAACATGCCATCAACTCTGAGCTGAGTGACCTAGCTGACGAGATTAACAATCTTAATGGCCGTTCTTGTAAGAACAACACTCGTGCGGACATTTCAAATCGACTTCGTGATATTTACTCTAATCTTATGGACTTAAATCTCTCCTGCCAAGTATATGACAGGGACACGCTGTAAGGAGCTTTGTATGGGACAGGACATTCATGTTTATCTTGCTCGCAAGACTAGCCAGTATGCACAGGAAAATGGGGGTGAAAAGTATTATCCGGTAGAGCTGTTTTCTCAGTATTATGATAACGACAACGATAATGTCGTGTATAGTTATGCCGAGCCATACAATGGTCGCAATTATGAGTTGTTTTCTTGGCTCATGGATGGTAATGGCCGTGTATATGTAGATGAATCTGCTTGCCCAGTTGGCCTGTATTTTGACTATGATGGTCTTGTGCCGCAAAAGATTCTCAAAGAATGGGAAGACTGGGAAGAGAGCGGCGCATATGGATATAATGCTGTCATGCTCTCTGATATTATCAATCATTATAATGCAATTAGTTCTACTAAGTATGCAGTCGATGATATGCTTGGAAGTCATTCCTCTAACAATGAGCTTAAAGATAGTATCGGTGATTTCATCGAAGACATCAAGCGTTATTGTAGCATTGAAGGAGCATATTATCTAACTCCGCAGGATATTCTTGTTGTCTATTGGTTTGACAATTAAAAAAGTTCTTGACAGACTTATATCAATATGATATAATATTTTTAGTTACAAAATAAAAGTTCTGGACAAAAAGTTATAATTTTTGTTGCGCAACTTTTATATTGTAATAGTGGTGTTAGAGCCTGCAAGATTTCTAGAGTATTGCAGGCTCATTTTTCTTTTAACATTTTGAGCAGGAATCGCCTAGCGGTCGATGGCACGGGTCTTGTAAGCCCGCTTCTTTACGAACACGTCAGTTCAAATCTGACTTCCTGCTCAGAGTGCTAATCTTAGACACTCTCCAAGTGATATAAGTAGAGCGAACTTTGAACTCGTCTGTGCTTGTATCCCAAGTCAATCCAGCGGTTCGGGCAGTCGCTATATAAATTTGCCCACTTTTTGGCTCTTCTTCTAACGGAATAGGAAAGTGCGCTCTGACCGCATTAATGAAAGTTCGAGTCTTTCAGAGCCAGCCTGGTTAAAAAAATTACTTGACAAATGCCAAGTGATTTTATATAATATAGTTAACAAATCGCGATGGTGAAGGTGCAGGTTCGACTCCTGTCGCTGTCCGACAAGGACGGCGTAGTTTCAATTGGTGAGAATAGCACCTAGCGATTGTGTTATATCCAATGCTTTGGGAGAGGTTATCGCTGCAAGGTAAATGTCTCCCGACTTCTATAATCTTTTGCAGGGATTATAGATTAAAGGGTTGACGGCTTTCCAAATTTGAAACCGTCCACGTGATTATATTATCTTGCTTGCAAGATTTTATATATGCCGTCTCTGTAGCCGTAGACAATGCGGGCCAGCGTATACTTGAAAAGAAACGCCTAGGGGAAGAGGAATCTGGTATATTTTGGTAGTTTTCAAACCTCGGCAGATGTGAAAACTACCATTTTAATTGCGGAGTGGTGAAAAGGTATCACAGTGGTTTCATATGTCACAGTTGGAAGTTCGACTCTTCCCTCTCGCGACCTCGTTATAAAAAATTATTTGACAAACAGTTAAATAATTTGATATAATATATTTAACCAAGAGAAAGGTAAGAAAGTATGGCACAGTCAGTCGAGACGATGGAACAGCGTTATCAAATGCTTATCAATCGCAAGGGTAAGAACTCAGAGAACGTAGGCATTATGCGCAAGCTACGCCGCAAGATTAACAAGGCAAAGCAGGGTGTCATTCTTTCCTAGTTAAGTTTATTTATTATGCGTGATGAGGGTTCAGTTACTTCTTGAAGATTTTATGGTATGTTTAAATGCGGTACGCTGCATTTGTTAGTCTGACCCCAATTTTTCCGCATATTTTTCTTGACTTTTGGTTTATAATATTATATAATATATATAGACCAAGAGAGAAAGAGGTTTGTTATGAAGCAGTTCGTTATCTGTCGTGAAAAGACCTGCGGTATCTATTCAATTCGTGTCAACACTGATTGCTCTACTGTTCGTTTTGAAATCATCAAGAGTTTTGATACGTTTGAAGAAGCTGACGAATATCTTCATAACATTCTCCTGTTTAAGTAATTCATTCTATTGGGGTGTAATTCAGTTGGTAGAATGTTGTTAATTCAACGTGTCGCAGGTTCGAGTCCTGTCATTCCAATAGAATAAATAGCTACTCAATTTATCTAAAAGCAGAAAAGGAGCTTTGTAAATGTCGTATCCTTATAAGGATGAAGTATTGGCAACTAAATACGCTTATATCCCTGACGATGCGGCTAATGCTCCCGCTCGTAAGCAGAAAAAGACTGTGAAAAAGGCTAATCATAAGCATGATTATGGTAAGAGTATCATTATCAACTATTATGATAAATACGCTGGTAAATGGACTTACGCTTATAGGAACGTTTGCACTATTTGCGGTCGTATCGGTGATTTTGTTGACAAAGAGGGAGTTATCAAGAAGACTTTCCCGCATGTCAAGCCCAGTTGGTTCGGTTTTGCAGTTGCTTTTGGATATAATGATGAATTTGAAGAGTTTACCGAGTGGTCGAAGAGCTGGTATCCAATAATTATCTGGAAAGATTATCGTCCTTTCGATGATAAGTTTATTCCAAACGAATTTTTTGACCAGCTTGGGATTCAGGAACAGACCAATTAAAGACATATTAGTATGCCTTACCTTGGGTTGGTGGAACTGGTATACACACTATTCTCAAAAAATAGCGCCATAAGGCATTCGGGTCCGACTCCCGAACCCAAGACAAGGCATACTTAACTTTAAAATATAATTGCCGCAGTATTCCTTTAAAGACGAGGGTTGCGCTGTAAACGCAATGTCTATGACTGGCTAGGGGCGGTACCTAGATGCGGCACCAATGTTTATTAAATGCGTGATTAAGATTCAGTTACTTCACATTAATTTTGGTATGTTAATATTATACACTGAATCTAACTTTTCCGCATTTATTTACTATAATGCGTGATGATAAATCAGTTACTTCATTCTGGAAAAATGTACTCGCTGGTTCGACTCCAGCTCTGTGTCGGTTGCACGTTTAAACTGATTTTATCTTTTCCGCATTTATTTTATTAAACATGGCGATACGTGATAATGTTTCAGATACTTCAAATCTCCATTCTGAGCTGATTACTCAAGCTGAAACGCCTATTTCCGTATCGCTTTCTCTTGTGCGGCAAGTGATTAGTAAAGAGCTACTTCGTTATATGTTTAAATAAGAGCAGCTTTCACTAGAAAGAGGCAACCCCACCTATACTCTTTACACTTTTTCCTTACCGTTATTTGTAAACCCCTTTCTCGCTATATAGTGTGCGAGCTATATAGACGCAAATGTGCGTGATTATTATTCAGTTACTTCATATAGCAATTTTTATGACCATCCAACACTGAATAAGCTTTTTCCGCACACATTGACATTTTATAGGGACTCTCTTGAGTCCCTATTTTTTTGTTGACTATTGGTTATATATTATGTTATAATATATTTAAGAAATCGAAAGGAGATTCAATGAGCGTCTTTGTTGTTAGTGACACCCATTTTCAACATCAGCGAATTTGTACCTATTGTCCAGAGTCGCGTCCGTTTGATACGGTCGAAGAAATGAATGAAACTATTGTCAAAAACTGGAATTCCGTTGTATCTCCTGATGATACTGTCTATCATCTCGGTGATTGCTTCATGGGACAGCTTGAGACTGTGGCTGAATACGGTTCTCGTCTTAATGGAAAGATTCACGTCATTCCCGGCAATCATGATACCAAGAAGCGCGTTGCTGAAATGGAAAAGCTCGGCTGGATTATTGAAAACAAGGTATCTTGTCTTGATTACAATGATGTCAGTTTCATTATGATTCACGAGCGTCCCGAGGAAATGCGTGGAGACAGCGCCAATGTCATTTTATACGGTCACGTTCATGATGCAGCTCCCAAGGGCCTTGTTGACTGGACATATCACGTGGGCGTTGACACGAATAATCTTACTCCTGTTAACATCCATGACATTTGGCTCGATGTTCAAGAGAAGAAGATTGAGCTTGGAGAGTAGCATGTCTAAGTATAGGCCAATGAAAATTTGCTCAAATTGTCGCTATTACGTAAATCGTAGTTGCTATCGTTTCCCACCAAATGTAATCCAAGACATGGATTTTGTTATTCGGACAGTTCATCCATCGCCTGCACCTGGTGACAGGTGCGGTGAATGGGCAATTCATCCTAAATTGGAGAAACATGAGTCTGACTAAAGAAGAATATGAAATCTCAGTAGAGGGTTTAAGCCATTGTCCGCAGCATTGTGAAGGTCGCAACAATCGTGCAAAGAATGATTTCTTTCGTTGCGCCTGTAAAGGCCAGATGCATGATGTTATTGGTGAACCTTGTTTTCAATTCTGCGATGTAAACTCTGACCACACGTGTGGCGAATGTGTTCACTGGTTAGGTAGTGAAACATTTGATGGTGAGCGGCATAAACTATTTGGCACGTGTTTTCATCGCATTGGCGGCGTTGGAGCTTGGTGGCCTACATGTTGCCCTAAATTCGTTAAGAATGTAGACAATGTAAATTATGACGACTTTGTTGAAGATATTGTTTTCAAAAAGACTGGGAAGAATGATTTTTCGACTGAATGTCGTGAAGTACGAATGGCCGCACGTGAACTTTGGAGAAAGAAATATGAGCGAAATGTGTAGTATGCATCTTAATAAAATGACCGCTATGATTCTTGATTTTATCGTATATCTCAGCCAACAGAAAGACATTGATAAGATTGTCAATGAACTTAAAGATGTTGACCGTGCTACTTTCTATGAGCTTGTTGTTAATGCTATGGAAAAGAATCCTTCTCGTACTAGCACATATTGTGCGGAGCAGTTATGGAACATGGCTCCACTCACATCTTTAGCTCTCTTGGATTGGCTCAATGATTTCAACGAATTTTATGCTTAATTTTTCTTGACTTTTGGTTAAAAGATATGCTATAATATAGTTAAAGAAACCAAGAGAAAGAAGAAATCATGGTTGAGTCTAGTCAAGTATGCGGGAATTGCAAATATTATAAGTCCACAGACCTTTGGTATCTTGGCTTTTGCCGCAAGCATCTGATTGATGACGAACCTGACAAGGTTTGTGTCAACGACTGGATGTGCAATGATGGAGAGTATGACGAAGAGGAATACAATGGAGATTAGTAAATCTGACCGTGACGCATATCTTGATTTGCTTTATGATATGTACGATGCCGACTTGGTTGATGTTGCTTTAGAGACTCTTGGCGAGAATGAGCTGCTTGACGGCATTCCAGCTATGCTAGAAGACTATTATTTTGACGAAGATTGCTAAATGAAAGTGCTGTTATGAATTTTAAGACTTTTGAAGGAAATTCTGGCGATGTATGGAAGTATGTCTTTACGAAAGAAGATATGGTTGCCGAAGCGGTTCTATATAAATATAATAGTTACTACGATAGAACTGTAATTTGTTGCAGCGTTATGAGTGGTTGTCCTGTTGGATGTCTCTTTTGCGGCACAGGTTCTAAGTTTGTTAGGAATCTTACTGCTGATGAAATTGTAGACCAGATTGTAACTGTTTTAACTGATAAAGGTTTAATTAATGATATTAACGAAAAGTGTAAAAAATTACAGTTTATGTTTATGAGCATGGGCGAGCCTATGTTAAATTGGGTAGAAGTTGAAAAAGCAATTATCAATCTTCATAAAAAGTTTAGTAATGCTCAGTTACTACTTTCGACTATTGGATACGATAATGATGAAATTTTTGCAAAGATGATTGCTTTATCTAAAAAGATAGATAAAATCGGCCTGCAATTTTCTATCCACAAGTCCAATGACGCAGAGCGGAATGTGTTAATTCCATTCAAGAAGAAAATGAATCTTCAAAAGATTAGGGATGCTGGAACTGTTTGGTGGAAAGAAACCGGTAGGCATCCATTCTTAAACTACTGCATTGATGGAACGAATAATGAAGATAAGAACTTTAAAGAACTTACAGACCTGTTTTCTCCTGTAATTTTTAATTTTACTTTTAGTGTAGTTTGCGCATCTGATGAAACCATGAAAGATGCTGCGTTTAGGAACTTAGATGTTATTAAGAAGTTTCAGGATAAGTTCTTAGAAAAGGGTTATAATGTAAGGACATTTGACCCAGCTGGTCAAGATGATATTGGCGGTGGGTGCGGCCAGCTTTGGTATGTTCAGAAGTGGCTAAAGTCTCACCAATAGTTTAAAAGTAGTTAATTATTAGACTTATATTCTAAAGATTGCATGGACGATTAGCTCAGTTTGGCTAGAGCGCTGATTGATAAGCAAGAGAGGCCATTAGTGTAAATTTAATATCGTTCATGTAAACTTTGGATTATAGTTTATAAAGACCAAGAAAGTGCAAGATTAGTTTAATAGTAAAACAGCAGACTTATAAACTGTATTATCGCCAGATTAGCGAAAATTTTTGGTTCGAGTCCAAAATCTTGCACTATCTTGGTCTAAATCATATAATTAACATGGTGCAATTTTTATGTATATATAATAAATACTAGAAAGGAAATATATATATGAAATGCAACATGTATTCTGTATCAAATGAAGAATTTTTAGAGTTGATTAGACGAAGCTCTTCAATTAAAGATGTAGTTTTTTCGCTAGGGTATAATTCTAATTCCGGTGAAACAAATTTATTATTTCATAAACGATGTGAAGAATTAGGGATTGATTGGAAAAAAGAATTCAGGACAAAAAATTGTAATAAAACAAAAAGAACGGAAGAAAATGTCTTTTGTGCAGATTCTACTGCTGACCAAGCTACTCTAAGAGCTTGGTATGTAAAGGGCGAATATTCAGAATATAAATGTTCAATTTGTAATATCTCTGAATGGAATAATAAAGAACTTACTTTAAGATTAGACCATATAAATGGTCATAATCATGATAATCGTTTGAATAATTTAAGATGGGTTTGTCCAAATTGTGATAGTCAGCTTGATACATATTGTGGTAAAAATGTAAAATATCGCGTTTGGAAAAAAGGTAATTACTGTATAGATTGCGGAGAAAAAATAACTAATAAACGCGGTGTTAAAAGATGCGTTAAGTGCTTTAAAAAGAAGCAACATGAAAATAGAAAAGTGGTAAATCGTCCTTCAAAAGAACAGTTATTAGAAAAATTAACTAAGTCAAATTTTGTCCAAGTTGGTAAAGAATATGGAGTAACAGATAACGCTGTACGAAAATGGTGTGAATCATATGGAATGCCAACAAAATCTAGCTATTACAGACAATTAAATTTATAAAACTTTTTCTTGACAATTGCATATAAATATTATATAATTAACCTATAATTTAATACACTCTGGTGTAGTTCAGCTGGTAAGGCAAATGACATTTTAACAAAGATTATTAAATTTATAGCTTAAAACCTACGTGTATGATTAGCTCAGGCTGGTTAGAGCGGTGGGCTCATACCCCATGACCCCTAAATGAGAGGGATATTAGCATTAGTTCAAATCTAATATCGTACACGTAGCTTTTATGCTATAGTTTAAAAACAGCATTAGATACAGGGTAATGATAACTCAAGAAGTGTTTCTTCAAAATGAGAGAGGTCTGATGTTGTTTATACGCGGTATGGCGAAATTGGCAGACGCTCCAGTTGTCACACTGGTGGGGAGGAACCCCGTATAGGTTCGAGTCCTATTGCCGCACATTATATGGGATGGATAACCAACAGGGAGTTGGGCGAGCCTGCTAAGCTCAGCGTACTCTTAATAGAGTATTCGGGTCGGAACCGAATCATCCCGCCTTGTATACATTACGCCCCTATTGGCGGTGGCTTTGAAGCTGTGCCGAAAACAGCTTTTGCGGTAGAATAGGCAACGCCGCATAGCTATTCGAGAGGATAGCGAGCCTTCTCGCTAGGAGATAAGCGAGTGCTTTCACGGAGTAATTGGTGAGCTGAAACACCGTAAAACAGACCCTCTGGATGCGCCGTGAATACGCATCCTGCTTTGGCTAATCAACTAGTCCAGCGACTAGGCCCGCCTAGAAAGCGGTGCGTTCCCGAAAGGGAATGGAGGGCAGCACTTCGGTTAGCCGCCATAAGGAAGTGGAATCGAACCAGCGTTCGGACTCGCCTCGAAAGCGATGTGTTCCTTAACAGGGAATCTGGAGCGTCACCAGTCACTTCCTCCACACATTATGTAGGGTAACTTCTTTTATAGGAGTTGCCCTATTTTTTTATTGACAATCCGCATATTAAAATGATATAATATATTTAAAGAAAAGGCCAAGAGAAAGAGATAAACATGGCTAACCTTTATATTCTCGCAGGCGTGGCCGGATGCGGCAAGAGCACTTGGGCGCGTGAGCATAATACTGACTTTAACGCCAAGGTTATTTCCCGTGACAATATTCGTTTCGCCTATATGGCAAATGACCCTGAGTTTAATCCTTCTACTGATTATTTTAAGCATGAGAAGGATGTTACTCGTAACTTCTATAACCAGATTAACTGGGACTTGTGCGTGAATGATATTAATGTTATCGCTGATGCTACTCACATCTCTTGGAAGTCGCTTCGCAAGACCGTTGAGAATTGCGGCAAAAACGCCGATAAGATTATCCTTGTATACTTCAATCGTGGTCTTGACATCGCTTTGCCGCAAAATGCTAAGCGCGATGGTGTCGAGCGTGTACCCGAGGACGTTATCAAGCGCATGTGGGCTGGACGTTATATGCCTGCTCGTGCTAAGGCTGCGGGTCTTGTAGACGAGTATATGATTGTGTAGGTGATTATGGAAAAAGATACCATATATAACCTTAAACGCATTTTGGATATTATCCAAGAGCAAGAAAAGAATGATTCGCCTATTGGCTTTGAATACTGCGTATATGAAATGCCGCAAAAAGAATGCGAAGATATATGTATAATCTTGCAGAAACTTGGGTATAATGCAATTATAGGACATAGACTCGGTAGTGAGTCTACAATTACAGTAATGAAAGAGTAGATATGTGTACATTTGATTATCCAGAACATTATAATTATCTTACAAAAGATCAGCAGGAAAGCGTTCTAAGCTGGTTCAACACTACGAAAGACATTGAGCGCAGTATTATTAGCAATTCTGTAAAGAGTAAGTCTGAACGTGAGTTAAAGGCTTTCTCTGAGAATCGTGAACGTTATGAGACGCAGCTTCGCGGAGCACAGTCAATTCTGCGCTCGATGGGTATCTTCGTTGAATATAATTGGCCGGGCCATGAGCACGAGTATTTTCTAGCGACTGCGGCAGATGCCGAACGTTATCGTAAGGAGCATGAGTAATGGCTGCATGTATTCATGGAGATGTATGCCGTGCATGGATGCGGCAGACAGGCAGTATTGCTCCGCTACGTGCTTCTTGTCCTAACTGTCCTTGGTTTGAGCCTAAGTATCGCCCTTGTGATATTTGGTTTAATAGAGATTGTATGCGCGATTGGCAAGGTCGCCCGGTTGTAACTTGTCGCGCAATGATTTAGAAAGGTGTTTTATGATTGCTAATGATGCCCGCACGATGGTATATGATACTCTTTACAAATATAAGTATGATATTCCCCAAGAGCTAGAAGATAAAATCAATGAAGAGATTATTGCTGCGGCAGAGCGTATGAAGTTCCGTTGCAAGGTCGAGCTTTTTCCTTGCGATGATGAATGTGCGCAAGATATAGAGTTTCGCCGCAATATTGTTATATATTATCATAGCTTAGGTTATAATTGCTATGTGATTCCGCAGAACGGTTATTTTGTTTTAGTAGTGGAGTGGTAAATATGTTTTTTGTTATGATGGACTGGTTTGAAGATGGTGTTGATTCCTATCGTGGAATGAAGGTAATTCCTATTCTAGATAGTGATGCAGATATTGCACTTTTCCTCGCACATGATATTGCCTACAATATGGACGTTTGGGAAGAGTATGAGAAGCCGCACGATGTATATGTATTCCATAGTGATAACGGTATCTTCGATGAAGAAGATAACTTTGTATGTTCTTACTTAAATTGCGATAAATTCACCAAATGCGGCGAACGCAAGTTTAATGGACGAATTCCTAAGTACTAATGGTAGAGCTAGAAATAGCCCTATTTTTTTCTTGTAGTAAGCCATATAAAATGATATAATATATTTAAGAAATGAAGCAGAAAGGATTTTATATGGCTTCTGAGAAATCCAAGCTACGATTCAAGTCTTTATTTTACAATTGGTGCTATCGCTGCACTTTGTGCAACAGTATTTTTTGTTTTTTCGGTTAATGCAATTTCGTCCGTTACTCTTTGGATATATTCTCCTTATGGTTTTTTTATTAATTATATCCTTAATTAGTTGGAAAGAATGTGAATAATGAATACAGAAGTTATTAAAGAAATCGCAAATCAGTTGGGAATTGCCGTCAGCGCAGTTACAAAAGACGTAATTCCAGCATATGCTTCATATGTGATTGCATATAATATTAGTATGGCGTTAATGTTCATTGCCGTTGCCAGTGGTCTATTGGTCTTAGCTCGCTTTTTTATGGCAAAGAGTAAACAATATGCCGACTGGGAGAAAGAAAACACTTCAAACAAACAAAATGAAGCTAAAGATAAATATGAGACTTTTGCAGTGTGTGGATATGTCATGTATGTAAGTTGTATTATTTTGGCATTTTTCGCAGGGGCAAGTATTATAAAGCTCATTCCTTGGATTGTCTCGCCTTATGGAGCCTTTGTACATATTCTTATGCTGCAATAAAAAGTTCTTGCGTTTCGTTATATATTATTATATAATATATATAGACCAAGAGGGAAAGGAAATTACATGATTGGCTCAAAGGTTTTTTATAAAGCTCTATACGGAGATGTATATGGCGTAGTCATTGATATTCTTTTCTTCTGCGATAGTCTTGTTATTGTTGACGAAGATGGCGTATTTCATACTGCCAAGCGTGAAGATGTTTACTATCTCTAAGGAGATTATATGTGCAAGTATTGTAATTTCAAGATGAACACCCGCTGGGGCGAGAGCATCGACTGTACCGACTATGAAAACGCTGATTCCGATATTGGTATGTATATTCATTATTCTGGCACAGATAAAGCCTATTATCTCATGGGTGAATATTACTATGGGGCCAAGGGTATTGATAAGCTCGGTTGGTCACATGAGATTAAGCATTGTCCTTTCTGTGGCCGCAAGCTCTAAGGAGTTTTAATGAATTGCAACCTTATCTCTAACATTTTGTCGGCTTTGGATACCATCGCATATAATGAGGGTTGGCTGATTGGTGAGTATAACGGCGAAACGCGCAGCACTTTTTACTATCGTGGTATCAAGTTCACAGTGGTAGGTCGTAAGCAAGTACCTGTCTATTTCGATATTTATTGTGAATATCAAAATGGAAAGGATGTGACCTATAGCAAGATTGGCCGCACATATCTAGGTGAGAAGGGCGTGATGGGAGAAAGTCCAGTGCAGAACTTCGCAGTTATGCTCTTCTGTGATATGGTAAAGGAATCGAAAATTCTTACTATTTTCTAGTTGACCTACGTTCTTTGATATTATATAATATTATTAAAGAAAGCCAAGAGAAAGAAGAAAGATATGCGTTACGTTTGCGACACTCCCCTTTATCGGTTCCCAGCTTGGTCTGGCGGCAAGACACGCCTTGATGATTTGGTTGACCATTCTGACGCTTACGATTATATTTCCAATATGATTGAAGAAGCCGACCTTTACGGCGATGGTGAAATTCGTACTGAGACTGAGCTGAATGATTATCTCTGGTTTGATATGTATGATGACTTGGCAGAAGCCGGATACATGACTGTAGACCATGAGTGGATTGAAGATGACGAAGAGAAAGAGGATGACAATGATTAAGCTGTCTGTTGGAGATTATGTTACCTATACCGGCCCCGCTGGCCTGATTAGCGTTGTCAAGATTCTGCACTTCAATAGCGATGGTACAGTTCTCGTTAAGTATCTAAACGGTTCTACCGTGCATGTGCGCGAGAACAGCCTTTCTCTATACTAGTCAGTAAACAGGGGCGAAAAGCCCCTGTTTTCATATTCCAAGAGAGGAAATAAAATGAAGAGTGCAGAAGCTCTGTATGATACTATCTGTTATAAATGTGATGCAAGTGACATGTATAGCTGGAAGGTAGAGAGGTACAACGAATACGATAACGTGATGTCGTTCAATGTGCGGCAAAAGGTGGATGATGAACTTCTTTGCTCTTGCGGCATAAGCTGTTTTGAAGAGTATACATATGATAGTGAATATCCTGTCGGTCGTGTGCATTTTCTGTTTTATGATGGTTGTGATGCTCTAGAGTTTAATGTAGAGGATTATAAGTGCGAAGTCGGCAGTATCTATATGAATGATATTATTGACATGGCAATTGACATGCTCTACCGATAATTTTATACTTGCGGCCAGTCTTATATTATTATATAATATATATAAAGAAAGACAAAGAAGGGATACAACATGACCCAGAGCAGCAAGAAGTTTAAGCAGACTGTCAAGCAGGTTTTCGCCAACGTCAATCATGTGATGCGCATGTGCCATGAGGATGTGGCAATCGCAAGCATGGACGAGCAGACTTATACTTATTCTTTTTGTGATAAGCATGTAACTGTTACGGCTTATGTTAACTATAAGGGCTTTGAATATGCGCCGCTATTCGTTATTGCCGCACTCGGCAGTGACGATGTTGAGGAATTGACAGTATATAGTGCAGGTTATATGGAGTGTGCATATGTCTATGCCACCATTTGCCAAACGTTGGGAGTGTAAGATGAATAAGTTTATGAATCAGCTTATCCACGATTTTATGTATGATAATGTTGTCAAGTACTCTTGGCATATCTTGAATATCGTGAAGAAGGAAGAGGATAAACTTTATGTTCGAGTCGCTTCTGATATTTCTGATAAAACTGCTGATTGTAATATTCACATCTATCCTAACGGTGGTAGCTTGGACGATAGCGATTCTGCTGCTTACAATTTTGTGCTATGTTTTCGAGACAGTGAAGGATATAATGCTGAGACTGTTGTGGGAGTTCTAGAGAAAGTAGCGGATGCCGCGCATGTTCTTGATTGTCTATTGGCCGCAAACGAGTTTGATAAGGATTAGCAATGAGTTATTACCTGACTGATGAAATTGTTAAGAGCCTGAAAGAATATACCGATTATGTGGAGCAGGCATATCACGAGCGTCCTCTTTGTCATTTTGATTGGAAGCCCGCACGTATTTCTGTAGATGAAGCCAATCTAAGCAAAGTGCTTTTTGATATGGTTTGGCTTGATGATGAATCGCTTAAAGGTTGTGTGTCTGTCGATGATTTAGTTACTACTGACCATAATTTAAAAACGCAACACAATCTAGACTTTTCGATTTGGCAGTATAATCGTTATTTAGGCGATTCAACAGCTAGGTTTGTTCTTCCGTATCACGGCGGTAATGACTGGAATTCTATTGGTCAATACGTTTATGATTTTGTAGATGAAGTTGATACTTTAATGCGTTGTTATTAGGAGAGCTATGTGGTACTTAAATAAGTTGTACAATGCTTTAAAACATTATTGCATCGATAATGATACAACTTGGACTATTGGCGATGCAGATTTTTATATGAAGTATGATGAATCCTTTTGTGATTTTTATATTTTTCCTAAAGACGGTCACAGTTCTACGTGCTGGGTTACTATTTTTGACTGTCCAAAAACCAACTCAGAAACTAAAATTTTCTTAGGGGTATATGCCATTTCAACAGCTAAAAAGTCTGTGTGTTATAATATTTTAGGCTCTTTGCCGCCAGATTTTTATGTAGGCATCAATAAATATATTTTAGGTGAAAAATTATATCATGTAATAGATAAAACACATGATAAACTAAGACAACGAATGCTTACCTAAAATTTTTCTTGCAGATGGTGAAATAATAGTATATAATATAAGTATACCAAGAGGGAAAGGAAAGTATATGAAGCGCAACGATTATGTACAGTATCTCAACCCTTACACTCATAAGTTCATTATCTGCCAGATTGAAGAGATTTATGGCGATGGTCATGTTCTTCTGTATGCGGTCGATACAAACGAAGCATTTTTGGTTAACACTTGGGAACTTTTGTCTTATTAAGGAATACACATGATTCAGCCTTTAGAATTTAAGCGTGAATATATTCATAATAATCCTTCTCATACAGACCAAAATACTAGTCTTGAGACTATGATTGATGCAGCTTTAAAGTATAGTGCTTATGATAATACTACGTATTGTACTCTTTTTCTTATATATTTGAGTGACGCTGATATTAAAGTCCTTGCCAAATATGCCGAAGCTGGATATACAATTGGTATTAAGACAGCACATCATTGCGATGATACTGATGATATAGAAGTGACCGTTTGTTATTATTATTGATACTGGTATAAAAAATTCTTGCGGCACGTCTTTCATTATTGTATAATATAATTAAGAAACCAAGAGAAAGAAGTTTTTATGTGCAAGTATTGTGAATATAGTGGCAATGTTAAGTTTGGCGCCAATATGCTTGATGATAGCTATAGCGAGGGTGAGGGCTATTCCATCACTATTTGCGATGTTTTTAAGAATCCTCAACGCAAGTTCATTTGCATTGAGGACGAAGATGGCGAGTCGGCCGCAAGCTCAATTGATATTAACTTTTGCCCCATCTGCGGTAGGAAGTTGTAATAAGTCAATAGAGTAGAAAAAAATACTTGCGGTTTATCTTTCATTATTATATAATATAATTAAAGAAAGACAAGAGGAAAAGAAAGGTTTTCCAATATGGCTAAGTACATGAAGGCTAACATTATCTTCAACAAGTTCTACGAGGGCGATGGTCGCTTTTGCGGCATCGAGTATACTGAGTGCATGTTCAAGAGTCTTGAGCAGCTTAACCGTATCATGGCCGAGGTTGCCGCTAAGAATCTTCGTGAGCATCATCTTGTCTATGAGGGTTATGTCGGCAGCATTGAAAACCTTTAATCTGATATATTAGTTATCCAAGAGAGGAATTAGAATGGGTCTTATTTATCTTTCTTTTAAGAACATGGTCGAAGACGATGCTAAGAACTTCATCGTTGCCAACTTCGAAGACGGCACTTATAATGGTGATACCGAGTGGGAAGAAATCTTCGACGATATGTATACTTCTAACGAAGTGTGCGGCAATGCTTCATTCGCTGGGCATCCTGACTGCTTCGTCGTGTCGTATGCGCCCGACCGTGAGAAGATTGCTTTTATGTTTGCTGACGAAGATGTTCGCGAGACTCTTGAAGATGAATACGGTGACGCAGTGCCTTGGTATGAGTTCATCGGTCATGGTCAGGAAGGTATTACAAAGTTCGATTCTTGGCTTCGTGTTGCAGTCCTCTGCAAGCTGAACGATGACCTTTATAAGTATTTTGAGCAAGTCCAGAAGGACTTTGGTAAGGAGAACAAGTAATGATTGGTGTCGAAAAGTGTAATACCCCGGTTGATGCTTATTATAGGAGCGATGCTGTGACCCATTCACAGATTCAGGTAGCTGGTTTGGCAAAGGCCGCACATCAGCTTGCGTCTTTGAATAGTGAGTTCCTCGCCAAATTTAATTATGCCACTGATTATGCAGGTAACATCATGGATATGAAACTTGATGATGATTTACTTGAATTCCTTTATCCTGCACTTATCGAGGGGCATGAGAAACTAGTCCAAAAGCAAAAGAAGCGAGAGGAAGAGGTTCGCCGCAAGTTCAATAAGTCTCAAGTTAATTTGATTAAGCGTGTCAAGTATGACAAACCTTGGACTATTGTGTGGTGGAAGGACGGTCAAGTTACTCGTTCTAAATGCGCGGAGAATGACGTATGGAGCGAAGCCGCAGGCTTTAATGCTTGTGTTGCTAAGCGTTATTTCCAGACCGCTGGTGCATATAACAAAGTCTTGAAGACTTATTGCAATAGTGACGGCAATTGCGGCTATGGTGACTATGAGCGTGGTTATAAGATGGGCTATGATGACGGCCAAAAGTATGAGCGTCAGCTTCAAAAAGAAACTAACTTTGAAAACTAAATTGGCCGCACAAGGAGAGTAGACAAATCTATTCTCCTTTTTTCTATTGGAGGTTATATGGATTATATCTATAAAGACATTTTAGATGCCCTTAGTACCACTGATGACACAGACAGTATCGCTGATTACGTCAATAAGATTGAAAGCGGCAGTGGCGAAACTTTCTATGATTGGCTCGGCAACGTGATTGACGTATGGGACGATGAAGACTATGATTAATGAAGCGTTAGGAGTTGTCTGTCTTGTTTGTGCAATCGTTGGAGTATGCGCTGTCCTATCTTTTATATTCTCCTGCTGGGGACATGATAATGACACTGGCGACATTGATTGGTAGTTCTCCTATGAGCCTGTTTATTTTCACTGTCCTATGTGTTATTGGCTTTATCATTGGTATCTGTATGATTCTGTATGCAGTAAGGGAGACTGTATTTCTTGTGCGTGAGGTAATCCAAGAGAAGAAAGAGTAAGGCCATTTGCCGCACAAGATTTTTCTTGCAGTCTACTCTATAATATTATATAATATATATAGAGAAAGGGAGAAGGACAAGATAAAATCTTCCAAGAGAAGGAGAAAGATATGACCAAGGTTGAGACGATTCTTGCACAGGTTGACGGTCTTCTGGACGCGGCATATGAAGTTGTCAATGGCCGCAAGCTCTGGAAGGAAGTTACTCCTTTGGTGAATATTGCTGCTGACATGCTTCTCGAAGAGCGCAAGGACTATTATGCTGGTTGCGCCTATTGGGTTGTTTGCGAAGGGACTGAGAAAGAAATGCTTGAAGCTAAGAACACTCTTGAGGATCTTGGTCTGTGTGTCTGTGATTACTACTGGCATGATGCTGACGAATATGATAATAAGCCCGGCGGTCATTTGAGTGTTTATTGGACTGTCAACGATTGGGATTAGGAGTACGTATGCTGCTAACTGATGAACGTCACAAACAGTTGAACATTCCTTGGTCAACTGAAATTGACCTTATTAATGTTACTTATAAGAACTTGTTTGAAGCCGCTGGCGACGATGTAGATACGATTAAAGAGCGCTTTATTGAGTATCTTGCGCTTATCTATCAGACCTACGGTAAAGACGCCTGTGCCGTGCCTGTTGAGTATCTTAATTATGTTACCAGTATGTGCTCTCCAAATTTTGACTATAGGGATTTTAGACATACTCTTGGTGAGTTCCAGTCTCGTTACTCTGTAATCGTACATGAGTGCAATACTATGAAAGATTGGTGTCTTGACCATCTACTTATCCAAGAATATTAATGCATAATAAAAGTTAAGGAGTGCTGCATATGCTGTTGACCAATGAGAAGTACGAGAACGTCTGTTGGACTTTGGACTTTGTACTATCTGCGGCCCATTATATTTATCAGTGTGCCGCAAAGCAGGTTGAGATTCTTGCAGCTAATAAGGATACATGCAATGATACTGAGTTGCCGACTATGTATGACTTAATTGATGATGCTTTGGCTACTGGTGTAGATGAAGAGGATGATTGCTATCTCTATTGGGGTGTGACTGATAATTATCTGGCTGATTATCCTTTTGCTTGCCATATGGTCAAGGAAGACGGCAAGACTATTCTTTCTAGTGTTGATGCAATTGATGGACTTCAGTAGGATGCATTAAAGATTTGTACGGACATTCTTGACAAAAAATATTGGCACGAACAATATATTTTTATTCGAAAACAGAATAGTACGTAATGAAAGACCTGCGGCCTATGGCCGTGGGTCTTTCTTTTTACTTGACAAAATAGACGAAGGGTGTTATACTATAGGTATATTATTGTATTTTGATTAAGAAAGTTGGTTTGAAATGTACAGAGTAGATTTAGGCAAGAAGCTGTTGGATAAGGAATATAATCCTTTTATCTCGCTTGCGGCCCAGCATCTTTCTGATGAAGCAGATAAGCATGGTCGTGATGGTTTCACTATTGATGATATTAGTAATATTTATGGTGGTATATATAATACTGAAGAACTTCAAGAAGCAGTGAATCACGCTATTCAAAATGAAATGTTGGTTCCATTTGACGAAGAGAATGGGCTATATAATTATAACTATAATTATAGCGTTAATAATAATTATTTTGTTCTTTTGGGTAAAGAACAGGCTAGTGAGTTCTTTGGCTGTTTTCCTTTTGGCTGGACGCTTAAAGAAGCGACTCTAACGACTACTGCCTATTGCTGCCTAGCTAAGATGTATAACTATCAGCATGATGTGAAGCATCGCAGCTATATTTTCTCTATGAAGAATGTATGCGATATGTGTTATATGCCATATAATAAGAAGAATCGAGAGCTTGCCCAATGGCATGTAGAATGGCTTGCGGCTAGAGATTTAATCGAGTATGAGCCTTACAAAGATGAAAAGCATCCCTATTGCAAGCTGTTTGAGCTGACGGGTTTGGCGCTCAACAAGCGTTAAGTGATTTACATGGTTAGTTTATTGGCAACACATGATGTGCAAGTGAAACAAGTCCAACGGACAAATCGAGGATTAAAAGCGGACAAATTGAGGATGATAAGCGGACAAATTGAGGATGATAAGCGGACAAATCAGGGATTGAAACCGGACAAATTGAGGATTCCTATATTAGTTGTTATAGAGTTGTTATATAATTGTTTATATAGTTGTTATATAGTTGTTATTAAACGTGCTTGCGCACGTTTAGGCAACTCACTACGTTCGTTTGGATTATTCCAAGAGTGTGTGGAATGATGCCTTATGCCGCAAAGATTAATATTTTTCGATAGACCTTGGAGTGATTCAGAATATGCCGTAGATTTTTGGTTCCAACGCAATTGTTCGGTTATGGGAGTAAAGGGTAAACCAGTCAGTTATGTGGATGGAAAAATAATACCGTGGGATGTGGCGAAGGAAGTCGGCATGAGCGATAGGAATATTCGCCGCAGTGTACGTAAATTAGAGGATACAGTGTTGAATCATGCGGATAACCCCAGTGAAATAAATGATGTTGACATGGGCAAGTTTGATATGCTAGAATATGATATGAAAGAAGATAAGACGTATTGGCGTAACAAGTTCGATGAAGGATGGAGATTCGTCAAAGTAGATAAAAGGGTGTATGATAGGATATATGATGCCTTGATTGGCCGTAAAGATTTGGTTATGGTATTGAGAGTATACGGTGCCTGTAAGGCGATAGACAGTTCTTTTAAAGACCCTGAGATAACTAATAAGGTTATTTGTAATACTCTTGGAATAAGCAGTCACGGTTCTCGCAATACACAGGCTGGTAAGGCAATTGAAACGTTGTCTGAGATTGGCGTTATAGAGTATAAATATAAGACTACCAAGGTAACTGGCGAACAGGACTGTAGATTTAGGAAGTTGACCTATATAGAATAAAGAAATGGCTCGCCGTTGGCTGCCCAGAAATGGCGCATAGTTGATTGGCTATTGGGTGTGAAAGTTATAGGAAAAGCCCATATAGGGTTAAAAATGATTACATTAACTGATGGTGTGAAGTGGCGTATTTTACCAGTTCAGCAAACAAAAGTCAAGAAAAAAATCTTACCCTTACTAATTAATTTTCGATTCCAACGCGCTATTGGTTTATGAAAATGGTTTTCAATTTCAATTTTGATTTTCATTTTCGATTTGCTTTTCATTTTCAAAACCAAATTCATTCTGAAAAAGTTCTTGCGGCCAGTGAAAACTTATAGTATAATATAATTAAAGAAAGGGAGGGGATAAGAAACCTCCCATGGGTTCCAAGAGAAAGAAGATTAACATGACCCAGTTTGAGATTTACAACACCATCAAGTCCGCCATGTCCGACAACGCAGACGTGGTAGAGTTCTGCGATAAGCAGCTTGCGGCTATCGAGCGCAAGCGTGCCAAGGATGCTGAGAAGTCCGCAGAGAAACAGGCTTTCCTTGACGAGATTTACGCAGCTCTCAAGTCTTTTGACGAGCAGGCGGGAGTCACCTCCAAGGCCGTAGCCATGCACATGGGCGAGGATGTCAGCTCCCGCAAGGTCGCAGCCAACATGCGTTTCCTCGTTGAGGACGGTCGTGCCGAGAAAGTGGCAGTGAACAGCAAGACCTTCACGTACAAGGCTCTGTAGCGAAATATTTAATAGGTAGGGTCTACTTATTAGAGTTTTTAATTAGAAGGGTCGTGGAGTCCATTTGACGAGACTCCCGGCCTATTTTAAGAGATAGAAGGAAGTAAGCATATGCGGCACACCTACTATGATATGAAAGGTAACGAGCATACCATAGAGATTCCTGACGAGTATATCGAGTCCAAGAGACAGCAGGCAATACTCAAGGCAAGTGCGGTCAACCTCTATCTGCTAGAGCATGGCATCGAGTATGACGCAGCTTACAGACCTGATACAGACAAGAAGGATAAGAAAGTGTCTGAAAAGCGATTGATTATGAATTTCATTGCTGACGCACTTGGAGAGCTTACCATGACCATCGGTGACTGGGAGGATTCCCCACACGGTATCGAGGTCGGCGATGATGGTAAAACCCGATTCATTCTCAATTCCAAGACGTATGAGATGTCTATGGTATGCAAGCGTAAGCCTAAGGCAAAATAGGATTGCGGCCAAAATTTTTGGGCAGGAAAGTGTAATTTATGTCTTAATAAAAACATATATTAAAAAACACATTTTAAATGTAACTAATTTAGTCACATTTCCGCATTGATTTTCACTTACAAAGGCATGTGCCGCATGTCTCTTTTCTTCTGTCTCTTGGCTTATGTGAGCCTGTTTTATGGCGCGCCTTTGGCGCTTGATTCTCACTTTCTATTGGCTCTAGAAGTCACACAGGGGTCCGCAGAAAAACGATTAAAATTCATTTTAGAACGCTCTCTTGGCTTACGCCTGTGCCAGTTCTATCCCTTCTCGCCATATAGGCGGGGAGGGATTTTTTTATTTAATTTTATGACGCGCAAGCGCGCCGAAGGCGATTGACTTTCGTTTTAGGATTTTGTAGGCTGCTGGCATATAGGCCCCATTTCTACACATTTTCGCCATATAGGCGCAACGGCGGCGGCAGTTCCAAATATGGTATTATTGTATAGTATTCCTCTATTATAGTATACCATACATTTTCTGATTTGTCAAGACCCTTCACCAAACTAACACGGAATCTCCATAAATAATAGCTAGGTACCTCACAACGATTCGAAGTTAACCTAGGGTAACACTTGCTCGGGTAGCTCGGTACCTAAGTTAATTTTTTTCTTGTGTACGGCCCTGTAATGGCCCTAGAACGGGCGATAGCCAAAAATGCCTAGGAACCCAAGGGCATAGGCCGCAAGGCCGTTAAAACGCGTTTCAGGCGCTCAGTTTTTTGTGTAAAAGTTGTGTTTTTGCTTGAAAAATCTTGACAATAAGGTACCTAATCGTGTAAAATCGACCCAACTATGGAATTTCTGTGAATTTTTTCAAAATATCTTGACTTTTCTGCGCATTTGTGCTAGGCAGGGCAATCTTTTCCTACCTTTTTAGTAGGAATTAAACGCAAAAGTAAAGCGCCCTACTTTAAAAGTAGAGCGCTTTTATTTAATTGTGTTATTTTATTGTAAATTGCGCTAGTAGCATTTGCGCGCATTGCGTAAGCGTTTCGGCGTTTTCAGTTTCCCCGCTAGCGTAGGCGTTGCCGCCCAAGCGCGTTAGCGTGTGAATTAGGTCGTGTATCTCAGTCGGCACTAATACCACTTTGCCGCTTTTCATACAGTTGGTGTGATGTGCTTCTAGCCCCACGCCTAGGCGCGTTAGCTCATTGTCGGGCTTGTTCCCGAACGCCGCTATTAGCGCTTTGCGTCTGTAACCGTCCAACTAGTACCATCCTATGCCGTTGTATAGGTGCAATGTGGGGAGGGCTTGCGCCCTCCCCTAGACGCTACGCTACGATAACATAGGCAGTTTTGTTGTTGATAGGTGCCGCCTTGCGCACGCGCTTCTCGGCAAGCAGAACGTTGACCACAACGCCCGCCTTGGAGAACGTCTTGACCTCGTTGGGGTGCTTGACCATAACGTCGTTGAGCGTGAACGGCTCACCGTCCGCGAACTCTGCCGCGACCTGCTCGGCAAGCGTTTTATTAAGCTCTGCCGTCTCGCTCGGTGCCTTGGGCTTAGCAGCGTTCTCCTTGAGAACGTGGAACTTATGCGAAACCTTGCGGGCAAGGTTCTCGGGAGTGTGCTTCTCGGGGTCATAGTTATCCCCCAGCGCGGACTTGATGACCTCGGGAGAGACTTCGCCCGCCACGTTCACGAGGGCCGCGAACATCTGATAGTCGGTGAACTGGAACTTGGTGCGAGTGGTAGCCATGAGCTAACCCCTTCCGTCCCCGAGACGCGAGTGAGCCGCCGTTCGGCTCTTTTTTCTCTGTCCCCTTTGGACAACTATTACTTTACTATTGCATAGACTTTTTGGCAAGAACTATTTTAAAAATTGTGTTCAAAATATGGAAACCCCAGGTAAATGGGCTAGTTTTTTCAGATTCTCAAAATATCGGCACTGTAGCCAGATAAAGCAAAATGAATAGAATCAGGCCATTTGCGGCAAAACTTGCATAAAAAATTTGGGTTTCGGGTTGTGTTATGTTTGTGTTTTTCTGAAAATTGTCAAAAAATTTTTCTTGACAAACCTATTTGGGCGGGTGTAAAATTTTTGACCCAACCTCGGGTCTACGGTTGTTTAAACAAGTGTATTTAAAACGTTTTAAGAGTCGAAGCGTTTCAATCGAGCTATTTAATTAGTTAGGTACATAACAATGATTCACGGTTAACCATAGCTAACTTCTTGCCGGATAATGCGGTACCTAAATAAAAAAAATATCGCCATAGAAGCCATGAGACGCGATTTAAAGCCCCATTAGGGTAAAAGCCTTATTTTAAATAAAGGGGTTTGCCGCACGCCCTAAAGCCTTAGAATCGCTCTAGCTCATGGCAAAAGAAAAGGGGAACCTAACGGTTCCCCAATCTCTAAAGCTCTAGCACTTTAAACGCCGCGCTTGCGTCTCTCCAACCTTGACCACGTGAGCCGTGGCGCGTTTTCTTGTGCTTAGCTTTGGCGGCAAGCAAAATAGCAGCCTCAATGCGCGCGTCTGATAGCGCGGTGTGGTCTTCTGTAAAATCGTGCTCCTTGTTGATGAAACGGTAAACCGACTCCGCGCTAGTAGACGGGTTTCCGCTAGGCGTAAACGCGCCCGTCTCGATACAATACTTTAGATAGCGCTTAGAACTAGTAATGTTACTTGCGTAGTCCCAAACGTCTTTAAGTCGTAGCTTAAAGGGCATGAACCATGTGGCGAAACCGTTTGAATACGTGCGCAACGTATTGTTTAGTGCTATTTCGTCAAACCGACAATTGTACGCCCATGCGCTTTTAACGTTGCACTCTTTACAATCAGCCTTGAATGTGCGCCAAACCTCATTAAAGGACGATTCGACCCATTCGCCCGTCTTAATTCCCTCAAGATAGGTAGGGATTTTATCGGCGTAGTAGGCGCTTTTCATGAGGTCAATTTGATAAAACGTATCAGTGACCACGAACGAACGCTCACGAATAACGTGGTTGTCGTTGTCGCGGATAGTATAGCCAAAGTCGTAAACCAAAGACGTCTCGGGGTGCGCTTTATTATCCTTGTGGTTGACGGTTGGCGCGGTCTCACAATCTAGAACACAAAAATTAGCCATTGGAAACTCCTTAAACGTTTGGGCTAATCACTACACTTATAATAATAGCACTTTTAGGATACGCCACAAGCTAGAAAATAAAAAACTTTTTCTAATTTTTCTCTTGCTTTTGGTTGTGCGTTGTGGTAAAATCGCCGCCAACTATGGTTAGACGGTTTCACATGAAACCATGATAAGAAAAGGGGAACGTTGCCGCTCCCCTAACTCTATTCTAGCTCTTGGATAATAAGAGATTCTAGCGCGTCTAGCAAAGTAGTTTCGTCTTTAATGCGTACCGCCTTGCCGCTTGACGTATCGCGTTGCCAACCGTGAACGTTTGCACTTTCATCGTCAAACAGAATGCCGCCTTTGTAGTTAGATACGCGCCATTTGTTTGTACCATGTTTGACCACGTGAACGTTATTCAAGTCGATAGCAGGGTAATACTTGCGCAGCCATGCGCGTTTATTCTTGCGTACCGCGCTATCAAACTGTTTCGTGGTTTCGCCCTTTGCCAACCAACTTACGACCTCGACCGCGTAACCGTAGCCCTGCAACGCCGCCAAAAGGCCGTTAAGTTTCTTGTAGTCACCCAACGGTTTAGCGATTAAGTAAGGCGCGGCGTTTTCTGCTTGCAACATAGGTAGCCAACCGTTGACGTTGTATAAATCGCAAATGGTACCGTCTAAATCTAGAACAATAGCTTTCATAAAACCACCTAAAATAGTAGGACGTGGAACGTTTGCCCCACGTCCTAATTGTATCAAATGTTTGCGATTAGTGCAACTGAACAAAAGCGTTTGCGGCAATAAGTCCAAACGTTAGCGCAAACATAAACCAACCCTGCACTTTATCAGCTCTTGGACGGTCTAATTTAACATTTCGCGTAACAGTGATAGCATTTGCGAGTAACCATGTACCTTGGCCTAAAAAGTAGTTAACGCCAATAAGAATCTGCCCAACCACTGTAAGGAATAAAATAACGTATTGCACGTTTTCCCACGTAACAATTTTTTTCATCTATCTGTATCCACCTTCAAAGAGCCGGGTAGGGCGCAAGCCCTACCCTTTGACTAACTAAAGACGTTTACCCTTGCAAATGTATTCAAGGTTAACGTTGTAGTCGAACTCTTCGCCCAACTCACGCACACGCCAAACAGAATCGCCAAGCTCTTGAGCGTCCGTACCGCCATCAAGACGGTCGGCGGCGCTATCGTACTCTCCGACCCTATCGCGCAGGTCATCGCGCACGCTGTCAAGGTGGAGGTCGGTGTTTTTCTTCATGGTAGGCTCCCTTGCCTGGTAGGTTCGCCCAGTCGGGCGGCAGGTGCTTTTGCCCCGCACCAACTAGTATAGGGCAACATGGAGCCGTTCGGCTCGGCAATCTTTAAAAAGTTGTTGCCCCGTTGTGGCTATAGTGCAATAATGGTTCTAGCGGGCAATACCGCCCGCCTGCTCGATTGGAGTTATTGAGATGGAGTTCAAGCACGCGAATACTGGTGAGATTATTATCGCGGCCATGCTGGTTGCTGTCGTTGCCCTACTTGCCGTTGTGCTGGTGTCGATTCCGCGTCCTCACACGTGCGGCAGGTGCGGCTCTAGGACTTATGACGTGTACACCATCCACGCTGCCACAGATGACGGCCTGCTAGACGTGTGCCCCACGTGCTACGCCGAAGCTCGCATTAACGACTACCAAAACGGTATCCAGTAGTTATCAGTAACCATTATCAAAAAGGAGTTCTAAAATGAAAAAGTCCACTGTTCGCCTGCTCGCCCGTTCCATCCGTCCGCTGTGCATCGCACAGGCTACCACTAACGCGGGGCATGTTCTGAGCGTCTGCGTTGCCGCTCACGGGGACGTTTTGACGTTCAAGGCATTGAGGGACGGCGCGAACGTGCAAGCCCTTTCAGTAGCCTTTGAGGGCCGCAAACCGGTATCTGATAGCATGGTATCCGCTATCGCCGCACGTTTAATTAATGACCTTGAGACGTTCGACCGTGACGCCGTGGAGACGTTCGCGGACGCGCTCATTGGCGGGTGGGACTTTGATTATTCTGCTCACGTTGGCGCGGCGCTCGACCGACTCGCGGCGGCTAAACTATTGACGCGCTAGCGGGTCAGCCCCCCCCCTATGTGGGGGGGGGGTGTTTCCGGGTTCGGCGCGGTCTAGCGCTCAGGTGGCACCCGCCCACGACAAATTACCAATGTCGATGATTTTTTCAAATCCCATAACACGACAAATTACCGACCTCAGTTATTTTTTGAAATACCATAATACGACTTTGCGCTAAGCTCCGTATTATGAGGATTTTCGCAGACCACAATAAGCCTATCACTTTCCTCTTCATTCTCTCTATTGGCCTTCTTGACATTTCCGATTACGGCATTAAAAAATTTTCACGAAACTATTGAAAAGCGCTGAATCTTTTGCTATAATATATACAAAACTAACCATAGCGCCGTTCCCAGTCGGCTTAGGAGCTATCCTAAATCAAAAAACCCCAATGAGGTGAATAACTGGGTTTTAAACGTTACAGATTTATTCTGCCGTGAGAAGTGTTGATGCACTCTCACTTGCAGCGGCATATTTCTGTAACCAAGCGGTCTTGCGTTAGTTTATTAGTTTACATGAGACGAACGGTATCTCTGCCGTGCCGCATACAGAGGGGATAGGATACTCTTAGAAAAGTAGCACAACCAATAGGTTCCATGCAAGGGGAGAGTGAGCATGGGTAATAGTGCGGAATTTTCTATACATCTTTATAGGTACATCTCTATAGATTTTAGTTATAGGCGATATGCGATGTCCGTTACTATGTAACGTTCATCGCTATAAACTTTCGCTACACCTAAATTTTCCAAGAGAAAAACAAACAGTATAATGTTGGCGCCCGCGACATATAGCGGAGCGCCGACCTATAACCGCACAAAATAAATGTAATTATTTTAGGCGAACGAGCTTGCGAGTGTAGCCATTTTATGGGCAAAAAACGGTAATTTAATTTGTCGCATCCTTAAATATAATATACATAGAAAAATTTTTAAAATATTTAAAATTTTTCCTTGACGGACTTGCTCTTCATGTTCTTTCGTGGTATAATATAAATGCAATAAAACCGATAGAAAAGGAGAAGTAAAGATATGGCACTTGATTACACATTGAAGACACAGGAAGAACGACTTGAATGTGTGCGGGAAACCATTGCAGCCACTTCTCAAGAGAAATTAGATGCAAACTACCTGCGCGTGATGACAGATTACCTGCTCTTTGCCGCAGACAGAAATCAAACCAAAAAGGAAAAGAAAAAAGAGCGCAGTATTATTACGAAGAATAGAGAAGCAACCGTAAACAAACGACAGATTTCTTTTGAGGAAATGGTTGAGAATATGGAAAATGGCGAGGACGGCATCTATGCGCTCGTCAACAATGATAAGAATCAAATTCTAGACAATAAAGATAGTATATCAGAAGAAGACCTAGAGAATATTCCTGGTATGCGGGAATTCAATTCAATTATCACATCACTCAAACGACAATTTCTTTCTGCTACTGGAAAGCAACGTTATTATCTGAAAAAACAAATTATCGAGACATATCAGCAGATGTACCTGTTAAAACAGTCTGTCAAGGGCTGGCCTGCCAAGTCAAAGGTTTCAGCACAGCTAAAGAACATGGCACATATGGATTTGTCTGAGAAAATTTATTTCGATTCACGTGGATACCCAGTATCTAATGGAGTCATTTCATTATTTAATCCAGTTCATATTTCATTCCTACTTACATACTATTCATCAATTAAACAGGAATGCTATACTGATCTCAATTGCGATATGCACTGGGAACTTCTAGACTTTGAGAATTTAATTGAACAGACATTCAAATCTAAAGACCAGACAACCGCTATGTTATATGACCTTTTGATATGGAAGATTGACGGCAAATCAAATGACGAGATATGCGGCATGATGGAGAAGGAATATGGCGTTTCGCATACCGCGCAATATTTCTCAACGCTATGGCGCAAAAAGATTCCAAAGATGATTGCGGAACAGGCTCAAAAGAATTATGTTATGTGGTATTACACAAATGTGGAATATGGGCAATGGAAAAAATGCGGAAAATGCGGAAAGACCAAATTGGCACATCCTTTATTCTTTTCAAAGAATAATTCCGCGAAAGATGGCTTTTATTCTACATGTCGTGAATGCCGCAAATCTAAAAAGAAATAATATTCTAACCCACTTCTTCCTTCTATTGGATGGAGTGGGTTTATTGTATAGAAAGGAGTAATATGGCAGACGTACCTATGAAGACATGCGCGAAATGCGGCAAGACCAAGAAGGAAACTGACTTCTATAAGATACCTAATACAGATGAAAGATGTGACCTTTGCAAGACTTGCCTGACGATGTATATCGACAATCGTAGACCAGATACTTTCAAATGGATTCTAAAGAAAATGGATGTGCCATATGTTGAGAAGAAATGGGTTGAGCTGGCGAATAAAAGTTATATGAAAAATCCTGCCACATTTGGCCCTATGTCGGTTATCGGCACCTACCTTCGTACTATGAATATGGAACAATACAAAAATTTGACTTATGCGGACTCTGAGAAAATCAATAATGAGAAATTCCAACAGGCGAGAAAAGAGCAGCAGAGCATCAAAGGCACCTCTTACGATGAAGAATTTGAGAATAAGCTAATTGAAAAACTAGAAGCAGGCGAAATCTCACAAGCTGAGTACAATACCTTGAGCCGCAAAAGCGTCCTAGACCGCATTAACGAGAAGATGCGGCAAGGCGAGGAAGAGGTTGCAAGCAACCCTGATAGCGTATTGGACACAAAAGAGCTTGAAGTTCCAGAGAATACAGTAGATTCAGACGATATTAAAAAGAATCTTGATGTAGTGAGTGCGGCCAAAGATGTTGAGCAGGAATTCCTTGCTAAGAAAGCTGAGAAGGAAAATAAAAAGGAAGAAGAAAAGGCTGAGCCGCAAGATGAAATGCTTGACCTTATGCCCGATGTTGCTTCTTCTCTTGGCGTTAATCCAGTAGAGAATATCAATAGTGCTCCGTTAGATATTACTGGTGAAATGCAAAATGACTTTATTCCAGATGTTGCGCGAATTGATGAAGCGCAAATTACAGAAAGTCTTACAGAAGACGATATTAAATATCTTTCTCTTAAATGGGGTCTTTTATATAAACCATCTGAATGGGTTAAGATGGAAGAGCTTTATAAAAAATATGAAGCAGACTATGAGTTATCTACAGACCGTGAACAGGTACTAAAGAATATCTGTAAGACAGATTTAAAGATGAATCAAGCTCTAGACGTAGGCGATATTAAAACATTTAAAGACCTACAGGGAGCCAACGACATGTTACGCAAATCGGGCAAGTTCACCGATAGTCAGAAGCAAGAAGAGAAGAAGAGAGACATTGACTCTATTGGAGAATTGGTAGCTTTCGTGGAGTCCAAGGGTGGAATCATTCCCAGACAAGATGACCCAATCAATGTGCCGCAAGACAAGATCGATTTCATCATCAACGATATGAAGAATTATACAGATAATCTAGTTAAGAATGAGCTTGGTCTAGGTAATCTTATCGAGTCTTATATTAAGAAACTTGAAGAGAATAAGACCAAGAGTGTCGATGAAATTATTGCAGAAGGTATCAAGTCTGATGAAAATAATGCGGTGACAGATGCAGAAGCCGCAGACTTCCAGCAGTTCCAGATTGAGGAACGTGAGGAAGAAGCTAAGAGATTGGCTGAGCAATATGGCACTGAGTAATTTATTGAAGATTGCGGCCCATGATAAAAAAAGCGTTGCTGAAATTGACCCAAAAAAGATTGAGGATAATTTAGATAAATATCAACGTATTATTGCCTATTGGCGTATGTATCCAGATAAATTTGTAGATTATATGGCTTCACTCAATCCTAATAATAAGTTTCAATTTTACCCAACTCAGCGTATGATTTTACGTATCAATATGCGATATAGAACCGTCTATGAAGTATTTAGTCGAGGATTTTCCAAATCTTTTATGGCTGTTTTGTCTTTAATGGTCAAGGCAATTCTTTATCCAGGTTCTACTTTAATTACAGTAGCAGATGCTAAAGGTCAGTCAGCAATGATTCTTCAATCAAAGATGCAGGAGATATGTAAGTTAATTCCCGGACTAGCAAGAGAAATTGTTTGGGATACACGAGGAACTTTGGCAAAGACAAGTCAATCGAAAGATGAAGTAACATACAGTTTTCGCAATGGAAGTACAATTAAGAACGTAAGCATGACTTCTGGTTCTCGTGGTTTTCGTGCTCAAGCTGTACTTACAGAAGAGGTAGCAACTATTACAGACCAGCAAAAGTACGAAGAAATCATTGCGCCTATGCTCGTTATTTCTAGAAAAGTCAATGGTAAAGTAGACCCAGATGAAACGTTGAATCAAAACGATATTTACGTTACAAGCGCAGGATTCAAAGGTACTTATGCTTACGACAAACTAATTGACGCGCTGTGTCGTATGGTGTCAAGTAATGGATATGATTCTTTCATTCTAGGAGGCGATTGGCGGGTAAAAATACTGGTGCTCGCCTAAAATAATTTGAACTCTTTGACAAAGAGGGTGGCTTAGGCCGCTAACGGTGAAAAGAAAAAACTTGACACCGTGCTAAACTTATAGTAATATAAACATAAGTAAGTGTAGAGACTATTGGCGATGAATGTAGCCAAGTACGATAGATTTAGTCACTATTGGAAGTGAATTACTCATAGGAGTTGAAAAATGTATAAAGATATTGTTTATAAAGGTAAATTAACAAACTACAAAGTAGATGAAAATGGTAATGTTTTAAGTTTATTTAGTAATAGAATCCTTAAACCAAAACTAAAGAAAAATGGCTATCAAGAATATTGTTTATATATAAATAAGGAGAAAGTTAATTTACTTGCACATCGTATTGTTGCAACTGCTTTTATAGACAATCCAGATAATTTAGAAACAGTAAATCATATAGATGGTAATAAAACAAATAATTGTAAAGATAACTTAGAGTGGTGTTCATATAGCGATAATGAAAAACATGCTTGGAAAAATAATTTAAATAATTCAGAAGCCACTGATAAAGCTGTGCTTCAATATACTATGAACGCAACTTTTATTAAAGAGTATAAAAGTTGCGCAGAAGCAGTTAGAGAAACTGGAATCAAGCATGTGCATTGTGCGGCTAAAGGCGCAAGGAAATCTGCTGGTGGATACTTGTGGAAATTTAAATATGAACAACCGTTAAAAAATACAGGTAATAAAAAATCAGTTACACAATATGATTTATGTGGAAATATTATTGCTACATACGATAGTATTAGCGATGCTGCTAGAGCAATAGACATTAATAGAAAATGTATTAATGACTGTTGTAACAAGAAAATAAAGACTAGCGGTGGATACATTTGGAAATTCTTATCAGAAGAGATAGTCCAATAAATTTCAATGAAAATTGACCAGTAGTCGAAGGATTACAGCCAGCGAACTACATTCAAGCCCAAGAGACAGGCAACTCGATGGACGAGATTGGCTTTGAACGTGAATACGGGTCCGTCTGGTCAGGAACTTTAGACGGTGCGTTTTTCGACATGAATAAGTTTGACAAACACAGGATTATTAATCTTGCCAAGAATGGATACGACAAGGGACAAAATAGAGACACATTCTACGTTATGGGCGTAGACGTAGGCCGCCTTAACTGCCCGACAGAAATTGTAATTATTGAATCTTCTCCTGCAAGAACAACAGGCGTTAACGATAAAAAGATAGTGAACATCTTCACCCTTTCTGAATCGCACTTTGAATATCAAGCCATTAGAATTAAGCAATTATTTAATGCGTTCAAGTGCGAAGCCATAGTTTTGGATGCGAACGGGTTAATTAACTAGCTCGTGTAAAACTTTTTTAATTGCGGGGAAGTCCACAAGTGTGGATAATCCGCAGCCAATATCAAATCATAAAGACTTTTTTGGGAGGTCTATAAACATGAGAACAATAAAAATTACAAATGCTAAATATCCGCTGGCAATAGATTATTATATTACTGATACCGGTGATGTAATTTCTGGTAAATATAATAGAAAGTTATCTACTGCATTAGATAAAGACGGATATGTTAAGGTCACGCTTACTTCACCCGGCAAGACACGTCATCGTTATTCTGTTCATCGTCTTGTTATGGAAAATTTTTGTCCAAGAGATGATATGTCGGAATTACAAGTAAATCATATAGATGGGAATAAACAAAATAATAACTTATCTAATCTTGAGTGGTGTACTTGTAAGCAAAATATTAAGCACGCCTGTGAAAACGGTTTACGGCATGACCAATCTGGTACAAATAATAATGCTAGTAAATATTCAGAAGAAACAATTTTACAAGCGATTGAAATGCTAAAAAGTCATAAATATACTGGCGCATATATTGATAATTATTTTGGTTTTCCATCTGATTATGCCAATATGATTCGCAGGGGCGAACGATGGACTTGTTTAACAAAAGATATTGACTTTAGTAATTAATTAAAATTTTATGATTTGATATGGTTCAACGACTATTCCGTAAGGAAGTACATAATAAGTTATTGATTATGGAAATTTGAAAGTACAATTATAATTGTAAAGATATAGTCTAATCTATATAGTAATATATAGCCGAATACGGTATTCAGAATAGCGAACTGAATAGAATATAATGTAGGCGTTGGACTGCTCGATTATCTAATTACAGACCAGAACGACCCAGAAACAGACGAGCTTCTTCCTAATATGGGTATTATCAATCTCGACGATATTCCTAACGAACAAGACCGCAAGAATTATAAATCGTTTGAGAATGAAAACACAATCAAAAATGCGATTTGGATGATGAAAGCAAATGCTCCAATGAATACAGAACTGTATTCTTACACTCAGACGCAATTGCGCAACGGTAAATTAAAATTTTTAATCGACTCAAACACAGCTAAGAATAAGCTCTTGCAGCAAGCGCAAGGAAAGAAGATGTCACCATTACAGCGTCAGGATTATTTGCGGCCATATGTTGCCACGGATATTTTGAAATCACAAATGGCAAATTTGGTACAAGATAATGAAGGTGCAAATATCATCCTGAAACAATCTAATAGAAAGATTCTAAAGGATAAAGTGTCTGCTCTAATCTATGGACTCTATTGGTGTAAACGCCAAGAGGATAGGCGAAACCGCCGCAATTCAAGAGATTTAAGTGGATTTATGTTCTTTACGAAGCATTAGTAGGGTGCGACCAATGCGGTCGTGCCCTATTTTTATATAAAAATTTTTATAAAAGTTGGGCAAAACTGTATTATTTTATAGAGTGTAATTTTATATGGTATAGTAAGAAATTCCGAAAGGACAAATGATGCGTGATTCTTTATTAGAAATAAAAATATATAATATATTGAAAGACGCAGGTTTACCTTTTGAGGAAGAGTATGAATTTGAGGGGCTTGTCGGTAAATCTGGCAGAAATCTTCGTTTTGATTTTTGTGTATTTGACGATTGCGGCAATATTGACTTTTTAATAGAAGCTCAAGGCGAACAGCACTATGTACCTGTCAGTCGTTATGGTGGCGCTCGTGCTCTCAAATATCAAAAGTATAACGATACATTAAAAAGAAAATTTTGCTTGGAACATAATCTGAAATTAGTTACTATTCCTTATTATGATGAAGGAAGACTAAGTTATGATTATATTATGAAAGCAGCAGGATATTAGGAGGTGAGCTTTGGCTACCGTTAAAGATAAGAATGAACGCGATTGCCGCATCATTTCAAATGCCAATAGGCAATCAGGCTCTTTGGCATTTAATAAGATTAAGGTAGGGAACAAAACTCTCTCCAATGACGTTGTTCTTGATATTGGTCAGGTTGTTACAGATAAATATTCTCGCCGCAAGAAGTACACCAAGGAAGATGTAATCAAGGCTATTGAACAGAATAACCTGAATGAGCAGCGTAAAATTTCAAATTATTTCTTTAAGACAAGTGGCATTTATAGCCGCTTATGTCGTTATATGTCTTTCCTATTCAAATATGATTGGTTTATCACGCCAATGATATATGATGAAAAATTAAAACAAGATGGTAAATCTAAAAAGGTAGTTGAAGGTTGGTATAAATCAACACGCTATCTTGAAAATTGCAACCTCAAAAAAGTGTTTGGTGAGATTGCGCTAAAAGTTGTACGTACAGGCGCATATTATGGCGTTATTGTACAGCAAAAGGACGCTTGTTTTATTCAAGAATTGCCTATTTCCTATTGCCGCAGCCGTTATCAACTTAATGGTAATCCTGCGGTTGAATTTAATATGAAATATTTCGATGATGCTTTTTCCGATACTGCGTATCGTTTAAGAGTTCTAAAACTGTGGCCGAAGGAAGTCCAGAAGGCTTACCTTGCTTATAAGGATGGGAAGTTACCCATTGACTATGCTGGCGATACCAACGGCTGGTTTTTACTTGACCCATCTACAACGGTGAAGTTTAATATTACGGGCGGTGACGCGCCACTGTTCATGAGTATTATTCCTAAGCTGTTGGATTTGGAAGACGCGCAGGATTTAGATAAGAAAAAGATGCTTCAACAGATTTTGAAGATTATTATCCAAAAGATGCCTATTGATAAGAACGGCGATTTAATCTTCGATGTCCAAGAAGCGCAACAGCTCCATACTAACGCGGTTGCCATGCTTGGTGACGCTGTTGGAGTTGACGTGTTGACAACGTTCGCGGATGTTGATGTGGCAGACCTTGCGGACAAAGGTAATGTCTCTTCCGTAGACCAGCTTAATAAAGTTGAACGTTCTGTGTACAACGAAGCTGGTACTGGACAAAACCTTTTTAATGCAGATGGTAATCTTGCATTGGAGAAATCTATTGCAAATGATGAAGCTACTATGTCTGACCTTATTTTACAATTTCAGACATTTGCGGAACGTCTGTTGGCACCATTTAACAAGAACAGTAAGCGACTTTATTATCATGTCGATATTCTGCCAACAACTGTCTATAATTATAAAGACCTGTCTAAGCAGTATAAAGATATGACCTCTCTTGGATTTTCCAAGCTCTTGCCGCAAGTTGCTCTTGGTCAATCTCAGAGTGCAGTACTTATGACTGCATATTTTGAGAATGATGTTATGTCTTTGAATGAGGTTTTTGTTGCTCCTGCCTTATCTTCTACTATGAGCAATAATGGCAATGGAGACACTACAGCGAAGACGAAACAACAGCAGACTCCATCTTCGGGCAATAAGGGCGGTCGCCCTGAAAAACCTGATGACCAAAAGTCTGACAAAACAATCGCTAATAGAGAAGCGGAAGGATAGAATTAAATGCTAAGAAATAGGTCTGTGGCTACAATTGATAGTCCAGAATTCATTAATCTAGCACCAGATGCTATCAACCCCGGTATTTCTAAATGTGAGATTAAGGTCATGTATCTTGGCAAGAACCGCAACGGTTCTTTTATTGACAAGAACACGGCCATCCAGATGGCGAACTCATTGCCTGCTACACCAATCGTAGCTGCTTATAATGAGAACAAAGAAGACTTTGGTGACCACGGTGAAGTTCTTCACATTGAAGATGGGGAAATAAAATTCTCTTGTAAGACCGTTCCTTACGGTTTCGTTGCTCCAGACGCAGAAGTTTGGTTCCAAAAGTTCGATGATACGAATGAATTTGGTGAAACTACTACACGTGAATACATGATGACTACTGGTTATCTATGGACTGGGCAGTATCCTGAATTGGATAAATGTATCAACCAAGGCCAAGGACAGTCAATGGAAATTGATGACGTTGACGGTCATTGGACAACTGATAGCAACGATGTTGAGTTTTTTATTATAAATGATGCAATCTTTACTAAACTTTGTATCTTGGGCGATGATGTAGAACCTTGTTTTGAGGGCGCATCTGTCACTAGCCCAGAAGTAAGCGAACATTTCTCTTATAACAAAGAGTTTTCGCATACTTTATTTGCTATGATGAATGAATTAAAAAGTGCGTTGACAAAAGGAGGGTCTATGCCAAAAGAAAACGTTGAAAGCGTTGAGGTAGAGCCTACTGCCACAGTTGAGAAAGAAGCTCCTGTGGTAGAAGAGTTTGCCGAAAACGTTGAGACAAACGAAAACGTTGAATCTAGCGAAGACTCCGCCGAAGAAACTTTTGCTAAGGAAGAAGAGAAGAAAGAAGATAAAAAAGACTCTGATTCCGAAGACAAAGAAGACGATTCAGATGATAAGTCTGATGATTCCGATGATAAGAAAGATGAAAAAGAGCCTGAGAAAAAGCACGAACTTGAGAATCAGGTTTCTGAACTTTCTGGACAGCTAAAGGAACTGACTGATAAATTCACAGCTCTTGAAGCAGAAGCAGAAGAACTTCGCAAGTTCAAGGCAGAGCGCATTGATGCCGACAAGGATGCTATGATTGCCAAGTATCACATGCTCTCTGACGAAGACAAAGCGGATATTATCGCTGACAAAGATAAATTCACTCTTAGCGAGATTGAAAGCAAACTCGCTTTACTATATGTACAGAAGAATGTCAATTTTGATGAAGAGGAAGAAGTAGATTCTACCCCTCTTACTACATTCTCTCTGGACGATGAAACAATTGCGGATGATGCTGACCCAATGCTATCTGCTCTCCGCGAAGCACAAAATTATTAATAGGAGGATTAAATGGCTCTACATGTAGACCGCGCTGATGCTAAGATTCAGCTTACAGGTCACGACAATTTTGCTGTTGTCGAACCTAACCACCTCTCTGCTCCCCGCAGTGGTGGCGTTTATGGTCAGCTCCCTGCTGATGATTCTATTGAAATGCTTGAACAGGGCACTTTCGTAAAGTACGATTATGCCGCTGGCAAGGTTGACTTCACTGGTGAAGGCCCTTGGATGATGGTCTTCAATGAAGAAAAGCTCTATGACGAGCGAAAGCAGATGCACCGTGACTACGCCATGAAGAAGTCTGACTTCTATGACGGCGTTATGACACCTCGTGTTTTCCGCATGTATGCTGGTGATATTTTCACTACCAATAACGTCAAGGCTGGCGATTACAACCTTGGTGACGTTCTCGTTCCCGGCGATGCTGGCGTTCTTGAGAGTGGCGCTAAGGGCGAAGGTCTAGCCGTCAAGGTCGTTAAGCTCACCACCATGCCTGATGGTCAGCCCGGCCTTAAACTACAAGTCATTGCTGAATAAGAAAGGAGTAAGATAGATAATGGAACTAATGAAATTTGACGAACTTAAAAAGCTCGCTCGTGCCGCTACCAAAAATGCTCCCCTTACTTTTTCAGTAAATGGCAACGAGGAATCATTTGACGTTGATACCGTCAACCGCACTCTTCGTGAACAGTTCAATCTACTTGCTGGCGATTATCGTCTCTTCCGTCGCAACGAGGTTGCTGTCTACGAACTAATTGAAAATACCATTGACGAGATTCTTCCCGTCAAGGTTATGCAGCAGTTTGAGCAGTTTGCGGACGTTCAGTCCATTGCTCAGGGCGACAAGGCTGTCTTCAAGCTCCGCATCACTGAAGCCGCTCGTAAGCGCGCCAAGGCTTTCGTTACCCGTGTCGGTCTTGCTGGCCGTTACGAGACAATGATGCTTGATGGTAAGGAACTCGAAGTCGCTACCAGCGCTATCGGTTATGCTATCCGCATTGGCTTTGAGGAATTCCTTGATGGCCGTTATTCTTTCGCCGACTTCACCAACATTATGCTTGAAGGTGTCGATGAATATATCTACGCTGAAATCCTAAAGGCTCTCGCTCAGACTGTCGAACAGCTACCTACTGCTAACAAGTATGTTGGCGCTGGCTTTGACGAGACTAAGATGGACGAACTACTTGCCATTTCCGATTCTTATGGCAATGGTACTTCTACCATCTACTGCACTCGTGAATTCGCTTCCACTATGAAGCCTGCTTCTGCCGACTGGGCTTCTGATTCCATGAAGGAAGAGCTTTTCCGCAAGGGCTTCTTCGCTGATTATAAGGGTCACCCTGTAATCATCCTTCAGCAGTCTATGGTTGACGAAACCAACACTGAGAAGGTCGTTGACCCCTCTCAGGCTTACATCTTTGCTTCTGTTGGTGAAAAGCCTGTCAAGATTGTTTTCGAGGGCCAGACTGCTGTTCGTACCGTTTCTGATAATGACGATTGGTCAACCGACCTCCAGACTTACAAGAAGTTTGGTGTCGCTGTATTCTCTAATCCTTCCATTTGCTCTTATCAGAACACAGCACTAAAAAAAGCAACTCGCTAAACCCAACGCCAATGCCTGACCCAGAACCTCCCACACCTGGGGAAGACGAGGTAAATGCTGGCGATTATGATACTGTCTCAGAAGCAATTGCAAATGTTCCCGCTGGCGGCACGCTATTTGTCCCTGCGGGAACCGCTTCAATTGAAGAGCCTGTGACCTTTAGTAGCGATATTACGGTCAAGGGTAATGGCGTAGCTTTTGAAAAGCCAGTAGTAGTCCAAGATGCGGCAGTTACGTTTGATAATGTTAAACTGACTGCGGCTGGTACGGATGCCAACGACAAGACTGCTATGGCTATTAAAGTTAGCGGTACTAAACCCTTCACTCTAAAGAATAGTGAAATTTCAGGCACTTCCCGCACGGCTCTATCTGTAATGACTTCAGATAAGATTGTCTTCGAGAACAATGTATTCGATGCTGGCGATAAGAATATCTATAACATGGTTGAGTTTAGCATTAGTAATGCACGTGACATTACAGATGTTACCTTTAAGAACAACACGTTCAAGGGCAAGCTCAAGAATAATGGCGTAAGCCTTTATAACCTTGCCGAAGGTGCAACTGTAAACTTTGTGGGTAACGTGTTTGAAGATATTGACGTAAACAATAATCCAATCCGTCTAAGCAATCCTAAGAATGTTTCTGCTACCTTCAATTTTAAGGATAATACGTATTCATTCGATAGCGATACGCCTAGCGCGGACGGTTATACTGCTTTTATGCTGCTACAGGATTATTCCAAGGCTGGCAGCACACAGGATTTCTCTAAGTTCACAATTAACTTCGATAACCTTATTCGTGGCACTAAAAAGCTCACGGAGAAGGGCGAAGGAATTGATAAGGTATATTATGTATATGCTGATACTCAGGGAATCCTCGCCGATGGAGTTAACGACCCCGTTGTTAATTTCAAATAATGAATTATTGGAAGGGGCGCTCTGCGTCCCTTCTTTTTTTAGATTTAAAAGGAGAAAATATAATATGAGTAATGAAGTTGAACTGATTAGCGATGATACACTAGTCCCTATCCGCAATATTGTAAACTGTGAGACTGGCTACATTCTTTCCTCTTCTGGTCGTTCACGCCGTCTTATTCCCGGCGTTACTATGCGAGTTTCCGCAGGCGAGCTACGTGAGCTGTTTTTCCAGCCCGGCGGTTCCATCCTTCTACAGAACTACATCAATGTTGGCAATAAATCACTTGCCGCAGAATTTGGTGTTCCCTGCGATGCTCTAGAATACGATTGGACAGAAGCGGATGTAAAGAAGTGCCTGCTTACAGATGAAATTGATGTTCTACTGGATGCGCTTGATTTTGCGCCACAAGGCATTATTGAAACTATTAAAGATGATGCAATTAAACTTGAAATCAATGACCGCGCTAAGATTAAGGCAATTGCGGAAAAGACAGGTGTCGATATTGATGCCGCTATTAAAAACAAGCACGCTTATGATAATAATAGCGATACCAATGTTGCTGAACAACCACGTCAGCGCCGAGTTCAAAAAGCTGCCGAACCACGTAAGCGCCGTGTAAAGGCAACTACTGAGTGATATGAAATAAGTAGGAGGTTTGCCCAATGCCAAAAGATATAGATATTGATAAAGATATGGAAGTCATACCTCCAACTTCTTTTCAGGAGATGTATGAATTTTTCCTAGCTGGTGTTACCGATGATATGTTTATGGAACTTACCAAAGAGGATACTGAAAAACTGCTTGAGGAAATTCTGATTGCGGCAGTTCCTAAATTTGAGTTCCCGCATTGGGCGCACCCGTTTACTCTAGATTATGAAAACAAATGCTTCTCTACTTGTCTTACAGTAGAGGAAAAGATTATCATTCGTTACTATATGATTGCCGAATGGATTAGCTACCAGCTTGCCACTGTTGACCTTATTCGTCAAAAGTATTCAAGCTCAGACTTTGCATTTACGTCTCAGGCCAATCATATGCGCTCACTGATTACTATGAAGCAGGAGTATGAGCAGAAAGGTCTACATGCTCAGCGAGTCTATTGCCGCAGGTATACTGACAATAAAGGACATGTTCGTTCTTCTTTTGGTATGATTATGGAGCCTGTGAAATAAAATGGCGCTGATAGTAATAGATGATAGGATTCTAAATTATCAGGTAGAAAATGTAAAGGATAGTTTAGAACGCATCACAAACCAAATTTTTAAACTTCTACCGACATTTGAGGATGGTAAAGATTGGATTAAGCCATTAGACACCCTAGTTATCGAGATTACAGGTATGGCTCTCGTTACTCCTAATGCGCCAAAACTTTATCAGCTCGTATATAAACTTCAAGGTGTGAAAGAGCAAGGTAAAGACATTGAATTTATGCTCTTTCGCCGCATGATTTTTGAAGCCTGTAATATCGCCAATGATATTAGGGAGAGCCTATGAGTATGCAAACATTAGGCGCTAGACTTCAAATCTTGGGCGAGAATAATCACGAAAGAATGGATAGGGCTAAATTATATTCTTTTAAACAAGCTATGAAAAATAGCTACAATACAAGAATGATAAAACCAGATGATGGCAATAGTGCTTGGCCTTGTCTTATTAATTCTATGAGTGGTGGTAATAAGGCGGATTATAATAAGCAATATTTATCTGTCGAATTTGATTCTGGCCTTACGCCCGGCGATACCTTTCAGATGATTGATTCAGGCGAACATTGGATGGTATATCTTCCGATTGTAACTGAAACCGCGTATTTACGAACAGAGATTATTAGGTGTAGACATTCTTTAAATGTAAATGGTGAAGATTATTGGATTGCGGTGAGGGGACCTGTAGAAACAGACTTGCGTTGGTTCATCAAGAATAATATTAATATCAATGAACTCAATCTGTCTGGGCGTCTTTACATTAAGAATGATGAAAATACTAGACAGTTTTTTCATCGTTTCACTCATATCAAACTTGCAGGACATACATGGGAAGTGCAAGTTACAGATTCTATTACAGTGCCAGGAATTTTAGAACTTGAAATCCAAGAGTACTATGATAATAGTATCGCAGAGCTGCCTAGCATTCTCAAAGACGAGACTACACCCATTAATGTTATCAGCGGTGCGACAACTGCTAAACAAGATACTATTATTGGATATGCTATCTCGAATGAAGCATATGACCCAAAGATTCATTGGGAAGTTAAGAATAATCCAAGAGTCAAAGTTCTTGAGGAATATGAGAATGGCCGCATGTGCAAAGTGAAAGTATATGCGGGTGCGGTAAAGACGTTTGATATTTGTTATGGAGATTTCTTCCAGACTGTAATTGTTGAATGGCAGAAGCCTTTAATCCAAGGGCCGCAAGAGGTTTATCCCTATGACACTCACACCTATTGGATTAAGAAGCTGCCAGAAGGTGAGAAAGTTACGTTCTCCATTGACGATGAATCTATGGCTAAGATTGTAGATTCCAATAATGATTCCTGCAAAGTGGAAATTGTATCTGGCAAGAAAGGTAAATTTGTCATTCATGCGGCATATGGTGATGTTGAGACAGATTTACCAGTTAAGATTAAATCGTTATAAGGATTGGAGGTTACATGAAACACGTTGCTTCTAATATCTTACGAACTAATTATAAGTCTACTTTTCTTTCTCATGCAGAAGACCAAGAAACCATTTGGCGAAAACTTTTTGTTGAAAGTAGGCCTTACAGCGATATGCTGAAAAAGTTACTTATTATTAATACGCCTGATTGTCTTGATAGGACACAAGACCAATATCAGCGTAAGATTGAACAATATACTATTAAAGACCTACATGATAATCAATATATCAAGGCTACTCCCAAGCTCTCTTTTGGAGAACATGAAGAAGTTAAATCTTATATCATGTTAGACTTTGATGATTTTTCTCCTTCTGAGAATCCTCGCTATCGCAATTGTGTTATTAGTTTTACTATTATCTCACAGCTTGACTACTGGGAATTAGATGATTATCAGCTACGCCCTTGGATGATTGCGGGATACGTTGACGGTATCATGAATGATACACGTCTTTCTGGTATCGGAAAACTACAATTCCTAGGTGCGCAACAGCTTGTTTTAAATGAATATTTAGGTGGCGTAATGCTACGATACTCAGCTAGCCATAGCGAAGCTGATGATTCACAGAATATTGATAATACCAAGCCTGCGCCGCAAGATTTATAAAGCTGGTGCAGCATGTCAGAGTTACAAGGAGATTTAGGTAAATATCTTTCTGGAATGCCAGTGACGGTTGCGGGAGCAAATGTTGCTATCTCGCAACCGTCTATTAAAGATATTTGTGCTTTTGGTGAAGATTCGTTTCTTATGTCAATTGAACTTTTTGTCAAGGCGAAAGAACTTGCCGCAGAAATGAAAAACGTGGGCAAAAGTCAATTAGGATATATGGACGATTTTCAAATATTATTAGTAATCATCCAACAGGACGAAAACACGAAAAGAAATGTAGATAACCTTTTCGGCCTTATTTTTCCTGATTATATAATTGAATATGACGCTGGGTGTATCAACTTTAGGGTACAGGAGAATGGACCGATAGTAGGGCAACTCAATCCTATGAATTTTGAAAATTTCAGAATTACATTGAAAGAATTATTTTTGCCAGTAGGCACTGATAAGTATGAAGAAGAATTTAATCCTGCTAATGATGCAGCTGCCGAAATTGCGGCCAAACTTCAACGTGGTCGAGAAATACGAAATCAGATAAAGAGTGATAAAGATAAGAAGAAAGCTAACAGTATCTTTGGCAATTACGCTTCTGCTCTTTCTATTGGTTTGGCAATTGATATTAATGTTATATATAATTATACTCCATTTCAGTTGTTTGACAGTATTAAGAGATATACAATTAAAATGGCATATGACTTATATCAGAAGGTAGCTACTACTCCTATGATGGATGTTAGCAAGATGGACGAGCCTGATAATTGGATGGATGGTATTTACTGAGTATAATCGTGGTTTTACTGCGTTTATATAATAGACATAGAAATTAGCGCGTTATGTTTCTATGACTAAGGAAAATGTATACAAATTCCTAAACGTAAGGAGAAATCTATGAATCGTTTTGGTGTGCGCGAGATTTGTGATGTGGTCTTCAAGCCCCTCACATCCGTAGACCTTGGTGGTCAGCATTTCGATGCTGGTCAGCCTATGCTTTACATTGACACCGCTAAGACTTCTAGTCTTGAAGGTGCCGCTACTACTGTCTATGCTCAGGGCGGCAAGGGTAATCCTCGTCTAATCGCTTGGGAAGAATGTCTATAAACTGCTCAAGCCATATCTATATCATGATATGTAAAATAAAATTTTGTGAATTGCGAAAAACCCCAATTAGATGCTATTACAAATTTAAAACAAAGGAGTAGTAAATGAATGAATTGGGCAATTCGCAGCCAAATCTTGAAAGTAAATTTTTAAAAGAAAATGATAGTTATTTATTATATTCAGATGGTAGAATTTTAAATGTAAAAACAAATAAATTCTTAAAAGGTAAAATTGATAATGTCGGGTACCACACATATGTATTGCAAATTCCCGATGAATTATCTGTTACTCGAAACAAGAAAAATAAAAATGTCTATGCTCACAGACTTGTAGCTCAATATTTTTTACCGAATCCAGATAATTTTCCTTATGTTCATCATAAAGATGAAAATAAATTAAATAACAATGTAGATAATTTGGAATGGGTTAGCACGAAGCAAAACGTTGCTTATCATAGAGAGAAGAATGGGAAACAAGAACGCAGATGCCCAAAATATCACGTTGAAGATTTAAAAGGTGAACAATGGATGGTGTTTCCTGAAAATGAGCTATATTCGGTATCAAATATGGGAAGAGTTAAAAACAATAAAACGAATAGACTGTTACATTTAGATAATACTCACAAATATGTCCGTGTTAATTTAAATACAAAAAAGCACTATTCTTTAAATAGAATGGTATATTGTACTTTTAATAATGATTTTGACATGGAAGGTTATGTTATTGACCATATTGATAACAATCCAAAAAATAATGAACTGAGTAATTTACAAAAAATTACTTTTTCTGAAAATAATTTACGTCAAGATAGGTTCAACGACTAACTCTCTAAGAGTGTAGATTTATTTAAATCGAAGTGCAAAGTCTTTGGTGTTAACCAAGACAAGATATAGTCTAAGCTGTGTGTATATATAAAGATACAGATAATACAAATGTGGTGAAAAGACGCTTACTCTGACACTTGAAGACTCTCTAATGAGTCCTACCAGCTTTGCTATGCTATCTGGTGCTGGTCTAGTACATGGCAAGAAGACTGGTGAAAATAAGACTCCTATCTATGTCCATGCTACATATGATATGGTTGCCGAAACTTCTGATGATAAGATTATCGCCAAGCTAACTGATGAAGACCGTAACGGCGCGACTATCATCGTTACAAAAGAAGCTCCTATCTATCCTGTTACTCTTGATAGTGCTGGCGCTCAAGCTAATTATCTTTCTGCTGTTACTGACAAGCAGGTTTTTGTTATTAATGATGGCAAGACCCTGACTGCTGCTACTCTTGGTGACCATGGTGAAATTGAAGCCGAAGGTAAGACAATTGCTTTCCAGCTTGCTGCCGACACTCCCGGTGATAGTAAGCAGGATGCTGCTGTAAAAGCTGGCGATACTGTACGTATTGATTGCTATGAGGTCCATTACGATGAAGCCTATGAGATGCAGATTGATGCTGAGAACTTCGCTGGTTACTATTACATCGAAGCGTCTACACTCTTCCGTGATGAAGAGACTGGTGTAGACCTCCCTGCTGAATTTATCATTCCTCGTGGTAAAATCCAGAGTAACTTTACATTCTCTATGGCTAATAATGGTGACCCATCAACATTTACATTCACTATTGACTGTATGCCTGCCTATACAAAATTCAACAAAAAGAAGAAAGTTATGGCTACGCTACAGGTTGTTGACAAGACTGATACAACTCACAACTATAAGAATAAGGATGTTCTTGGTCACGATGGTCGTACAAAGGATTCCGATGTAGATAGTTGGTATTCTAAGTCTGTCTTCTCCGAAACAGCGGGGGAATAAAGGCCGCAACGTCAACTGAATCTGCGGCTAACAAACAACATTCAGACGTAACTGCTAATGCAGTTGATTCAACTACTAAGACTTTTGTAGATGAAACTATTCCCAGTGTTTCTAAGCTAAAGAAGTCTGTAGCTAAATAAGCTAAAGGGTGTTCCTTAACTGGGACACCCTTTTTCTTTTTAAATAGCAATAATATATATTGCTATTGCAATATATACTAATGTTATTTAGGAGGTAATATGAGCAATTTCAATTGGCGTGCCATTCAAGCGTATAATGGCGGTAAAGAATATCTTGCTTATACTATTGCCAGAGGACAAGCCGATATTGACGATGACACGATGCATCGTATTATGAAACGTCAAGTAAGTACATTTACTCAAAGATTTAATCAAGTAAATGCGGCCAGTGGTAAAAAATATACTGGTAGACAGATTAAATCTATGATGGATAACTGGATTTCAAATGGTGGTATAATAGGTCAAAATATTGATGCGGCAATGAAAAACATTGCAAACTTTGATAGCAAAGGTATTGCTAAATCGTATAGTACGTCTGGTGATATTTTTGTCGATGGTGTCAGTTTAGCAAATGTAGGTGATGCATTTAGTTCGTCTGTGCAAGATTGTTTGACTCATGTATCCAGTATTACTACAGCAGTCAATGAAGCTGTTAATAATATTATCTGGACACTTGCATCTAATTATGAATACTTAGTTGCTGCGCGTCTAGTTGACGCATACTATACAAGCGGAAATGTCCCATCAGACCTACAGGGCATTCCAACAGAGGCGAGCATTAGTGCGGGAATGGTCAAGGAGTCTGAAACGAAAATTGTTCTTGCAATGGAGAAGGTACGAGAAAATTTAGATATTCTTGCTTCTCTTGGTGATGGTGGCAGTGCTGATATTCAGGATAGCTTTCAATCTGCCGCAGATTCTATTGCAGCTGCTTTTAACTCTATTGGCGGTACAGTTCATGAAATGGCAGAAGCACATGCAATTAATGTTGCCGCAAATGAAGGTCAACAGCTTATTATGGAAAATGATGAAAAGATAAAGCAGATGGTATCTGCCGCAGATGGTAAGTTTTATTCCAATTGGACGGCACAACAGATAACAGATACTCTTGAAGGCAAAGAATCTAAGGAAGATGTTCATATTTATTGGAACAAAGGCGGCATTGTGCTTGAGTTTGGTGGAAATGTCAAATTACGTGAAAGCGCGCCCTTTCAAGGTAGTGGCCCAGGCTCGCGCGCCCTTGGAGTTGAAGGATTTGTAGCCAAAAGTATGACATATCAGCAGTTAGCCAAAAAATTAAACGCATTTGCGCCCGGTGTTGGTCAGTATGGATATAGCCTTGTCGGTGCTATTGGTACTACTGTTGATGCTATGGACTGGTACAATATCAGGCAGGCGGCTGGTGCTTTGAGTCTTGTGGATGCTATCGCTGGTAGTGGCATTCAAGGAGATTATTCAACCTTGCTTATTGTAAATAATAAAATATTTTCAATTTATGATATTCTTAGAAAGATTTATGATAATTCAGATACTATTTTAAAGTATGGTGGCAACAAATATTATCTTGTTGAAGGTTTTGACTTAGGTACTTTAAGAAGTAAAGTTATGCCGTCACAGACAGGAGATAATGTTTTTCGCATGGCGTTAAATCGTAATAAACTTGCCTACAAGGTATTGAATAATACTAAGATTAGTATCACGCTTAATATGGGTCGTTTATTTACGCCAGATATTTTTAAATCTTAGTTGACATTGTTTTAAAAGTATGGTATAATATAACCATATAGGTATAGAGATAAAAGGAGATTCTTATGGCAATTCTTTTTGAAACAGAGACAGCTAAAAAGCTGACTTCACAAGACATGTATGACATTATTCATTTTGCAGCACAGTCTGCTGAGGATAATGGCTTCGTCAACCAGTTTGTTTTTGAACGTGCGCTATATGCATATGCGGCAATTATTTTATATCCTGACCGTAAGGAAGAGCTTGGCCGCATGGTTTCAGGTAATATTCTAGATGCTTGGGATGCTCTTTTGGCTGATGGCACTATCGCAGATATGAATGAAAACTTTGCGGTAGATATGGATGCTCTTGGTCGAATTGGCAGTGTATGGCTTGATGATTATATCAAGTATCTACAGTCTGCTCGTGGCATTTTCTCGGTATTCCAGAACTTTAGCGGTGATATTATTGAGTCTACTGTAAATCGTTTCAAAGACGCTTTTAATGAAAACGATGCACAGGCGGTTCTTGATATTGCTGACAAGTGGGGTATGAATAACACTCCTAAAGATGAAAGTAAACTAAAGGAAAAAGCAAAGGTAAAGGCTATGGCAACGCCCGAACAGGTCAATGATGCTATTAAGGCCGCCACTGATTATCTTGCGGCAATGCCAACAGAAGATAAAGAAGTTAAAGAAGATAGCGAGCAAGAAGACGGCCCGCTGTTTGAACTTTAGTACAAAATTCAATAATTATTATGAGCCTACTTTTATATAAAGTAGGCTCTTTTTTATGCCTATATTAACGTTAATAAAGATGTAAAAGGAGGTACGATGAAAAATCGTAAAATTGAGCATGAAGTAGGTGATTACCATTAGTAAATATTCAAATACTATTGAGTATAATCTACGAACTACATTAGACCGTTCTGGTTTAACTCAATTGCAGACTGAGCTTAATAAAGTTTCCGTTCAATTGAAGGAAATGCAATCTCAAGATATTATTGATAATAAGCAGGTTTCTGCGGCTATCAATAATATTCAAAAATTTCAGAAAGCATTAAATTCGAGCTTCAATACTAAAATTGGAATGCTCGATATGACAAAGCTGACCAGTCAATTAAATGATAGTGGACTTTCATTACGTAATCTACAAAATTCATTTTCTATGGCAGGGTCTACTGGTAAAATTGCCTTTACAGACGTTCTTGCGCAATTAGGTAAAATTGATACTGGTATTAAAAGTACTAGTTCAATGGTAGACAAATTATTTAATACAATGGGTAATACGGTCCGTTGGGGCATTATGTCAAGTGCCTTTAACGGCGTTACTGATTCTATTCGTCAATCTGTTGAATATGCCAAAGACCTTGATGATTCATTGACACAGATTATGCTTGTTACTGATTATTCACGTGATTCGATGGTACAGTATGCTAAACAAGCTAATGAAGCTGCAAAGGCTCTTGGTTCTACAACTGTTGCCATGACGAATAGTACCCTTATCTTCGGTCAGCAGGGTTTTGACTTAAATAAATCTCAGCAACTTGCGGAAATGTCAACTAAATTGGCAAATGCTTCTCAGCAAGATACTGCTACAACGTCAGACCAAATCACAGCATATATGAATGCTTATGGTCTTGATGATAATATTGATAAACTTAATGCAGCACTAGACTCTTGGGCGAACGTAGCTAACATTTCTGCTGCGGATGTTGGAGAGCTGGCAGAAGCATCACAGAAAGCTGCGTCAGCAGCAGCTACACTTGGAGTTTCTACAGACCAATTGAATGCACAAATTGCTACGATTGAGTCTGTTACAAGGGAAGCTCCAGAACAGATTGGTATCACAAAAGTTGTTGCCTGTTATTTCTTTTGCGTTTATCAGCGCAGTCGCTAAATGCGGCTAACGGGGAAGTCTAAACTAATTATAGCATGATAATCCCGTAGGAACAAAAAACCTCTACAGACTATCTGCGCATCGGCAGAGTACATTGACTATTGATACGTTAATGGAAATGGAAATTGCTATTGGATAATAGTTAAGATATAGTCGGTACTTATAGAAATATAAGACAAATACGAACGGCTTTAAAGTAGCTTAGAGCATAAAAAAATTAAAAAGCTGGGAAGTCTTAAAGTTGTTTTGCTTATATATTGCGTTTATCTTTTGTATGTGATATAATAAGAGCGAAAGCAGAAACAAGTAAACAAATGACCATATGGTTTTACCTAAGTGGTTAAAAATAGATAATCAGCACTAAAAGGATAAACAAAAGAAAGGCTATAATGGCACGAAAAGTAACTGAACAAGAATTTCTTAAACGATTTAATTTTATTCATAAAGATGCAGATATTACATTGATAAATTATACTGCTATTTCTAAACCTGTTGATATACGGTGTAATAAATGCGGCCAAGTATCACATTTTTATCATGGAAATGCTGCAATTAATAATTTTCATTGTTGTGAAGATTATATGAGCAAATATGAAAAAATCAAAAAAATATTAGAAAATAATTCTGATTTTGATTGTGTTGACAAAGCAAACGCTGAATATGTATTGATAAAACATAATGAATGCGGGAATACATATAAACGTAGTATTCAAAAGTTTTTTGCTAACCCGTTTGCTTGTCCGTATTGTGATACTCGAAGCAAGCGTATTGGCAATACATTGGAACAAGCCCAAGAGAATATCGATAATATTTTTAATGGGCAAATACAATTGTTACAATATAACGGTAGACATGAGAAAACCTTATATCGTTGTTTAAAGTGTGGTCAAATTTTTAAGCAAAAATATGACTGTTTGCTTATGTCTTCTGGCTGTCCTAAATGTGACAAACGACAATCTCAAGGTGAAAAGTATATTTCAAAATTACTGTCAGATAACGATATTGCATTTAAAGAACAAGTTGCAGTAGAAAGGCTATCTCGACAGCATTTTGATTTTGCTATTTATGATAAAAATTATGATGAAATTAAATATTTTATTGAAGTTCAAGGCGAGCAACATTATCGTCCTGTGAAATATTGGGGTGGTGTTGAAAAATTTGAACGAACAGTTACTTTGGATAATGCGAAAAGAGAGTATTGCAAAAAACACGATATTCCATTATATGAGTTAGTTTATGAAAATAAACAATTTAAAAATTTAGATATATTACCTTTTAGTTCAACGACTATTCCCGCGAAGGGAAGTACACAATAAGCGATTGATTGTGGAAATATTTTTTACCTGAATGGTTAAGATATAGTCTATTCTATATGGAAACATATAGCTGAATCACAGTATTGGATAGTAGCGTATCCAATAGAATATCATAAGAAAGACACTTTATGCCCGCTTTTCAGACCTATCAATGGGTAAGACTCTAGACGATGGAGTAGATTTAGGAAAAGTCACATCCACGCTAGAGAAAATCGGCGTACAGGTTCTAGACGGCGATGGGAAGATGCGTGGCGTAGGCAATATCATGGAAGACCTTATGAAAGTTTGGGGTTCTATTGATGCTACGCAAAAAGCTGCCGTAAGTCAAACGCTTGCTGGTAAATTCCAGTTAACACGTTTTGAAGCATTGATGAATCGTTCAGACTTATATAGTCAGTATAAGGCTGGTTCTGAAAATGCTAGTGGCACGCTAGATGTAATGAATGAAAAATATGTAGATTCATTACAGGGAAAATTAAATAAATTACAAACTACATTTGAAGGTATCATCAACAGCTTTGGTGATTCTTCTGATTTTTATGGTTTTATTGATGGACTTACTACTGCATTAGACTTAATGCAGAAATTAGTTGATTCTATCGGCGGCGGGTCTGCCGCACTTACCTTACTTGGTGCTACTGCTTCAAGAGTATTCAGTAAACAAATGGCGCATGGTTTAACAGCTATGGCTCAGAACTTTTCTCTTGGACAGATTAAAGAAAATAATGCCAAAGTAAGAAAAGAAAAACTTAACGCAATGGGTTATCAAAAGATTGACGATAAGTCTTTAGACCCATTAAAAGATATGATTGATGTTGGAACAAATTATCAGTCAGTCATGAGTAATGAGCAGCAAACGCAATATAATAAATTGCTTGTAGATACAAGTCATGCAATTAATGGTGTTACTGATGCAGAAGCTAAATTACGAGAATCTGTTAATGAAACTAATATGGTCATTGGTGTAGCGACTGATAATCATAAAACATATATTCAGCTTCTGAGGGATGAAAATGGTATTCTTCAAGCTAAGGGTTCTCAAGAATTTTATAATAATGTAAATGCCGGAAGAGAAGACTTGTATGATTTAGTGTCTTCTGATGCGACTAAACAACAGCTTAGAGGCATTGCTAACGAATCTTCTGGTATTAATTCAATTACTGTTCCGAAACATCGTGATAAAATTGCTGCTCTTGGTGCTAATTCTGATAATAGCAAGATTACAACAGAGGGTAGAGCAAGTCTAAGAGCAGTAATTAAAGACACTGAAAGATTACTTAAAGTTAGTGGTGTCACCGAAAAGAATATTTTTGGTAAAGACTCTGTTTTTGCTATGCTAGACGAACAAGCCACAGACAGTTTACAGCCAATGGAAAAAGTAATTCAAACGTTACGTCAAATAAATTCATTGGCAAGTGAAAAATCTTGGAAAGATGGTTTAGATTCTAGTAATTTAGGAGAAGGAATTGGACTTCTTGACACTCTTCAAAGTCAATTAAACGAAGTTAATCAAACAGCAGAAGGAGCCTTAGATAAAGCTAATAATTCGTTGGTTAAGAAGCGAATAGCTATAGATTCTGCTTCCACTTTGACGCGAGGGAATCAAAAAGTTACTGGAGCTAATGCTGTACTTGAAGGTATCAAGGGCCAAAATGAAGGTCTTAAAGATATATTAGGTAAGCAAGAAGATGTGCAGAATATTGTAAATGTTACTAGCGCTATTGGACAGCTTAGTTTTGCTTGGCAGGCTTTTCAGAATTTAGGTTCAATTTGGAATAGTGAAGATATGTCACTTGGTGATAAAATCTTAGAAACCATGATGAATCTTGCGTTGGTCGTGCCGCAAGTTGTTAGTGCTTTTGGTGAACTTAAAAATGCAGCTAAAGCTGTTGAAACTCTTGAAAAAGTATCTAGCACTTTACAGGTTGCAAGCATAGCTAAGCAAGCAGAAGCCGCGGGTGAAGGTATTTCAGTTCTTGGCGCCAAAGCTTTGGCTAGTGGTGTTGGACTGAAAGCTGCTTCTGGAGCAGTTGGAGTATTTGGAAAAGCCTTGAGCGCTTTAACTGGCCCAGTAGGTATTGCTATCGCTGTAATTACTTCGCTTATTGGCCTTATTAGCTCTGCTGTGTCTTCTGCTAAACAAGCAGATATTGATGCCGCCCAAACAAAATATGATGACGCTTATTCTAAGTCACAAATTGATACTTCTTCTTTCGATGCTGCATATGCCACGTATCAGAAAACTGGTGAGGTTACAGACGAGCTTACAAATTCTTCCAAGAGTCTCGCTGACCAACTTGATATTACTGGTTCTTCTGCTTTAATTAATGCTGGCAATTTTGATGAATTAGCAAATAAAATTGGCAAAGCAAAAAATGAAGCCGATGGTTTAAGCAAACAATATGCAAAACAGCAATTAGCAAATTTAACCAATGATACTTGGATGCTACCAGTTGATAAACAATTTAGCATGGCGGCAAATCCAATTGATTTGTCTGATTATATTAGTAAAATACCTGATGTTATATTTGATAGCGGCGATGTTATTTCAAGAACAAGTCAATTAAATAAAGCTGCTGATTATTATCAAAAACAGGTAAATAGAAAAGATTTATCTGATAAAACGAAGGATACTTTTAATCGCAGACTTAATGCTGTAAACAGCGTTTTAGGTCAAGATAATTATCAGCAGGCGCAACAAATTATTGAGCAACAGGCTAAAGCCGCTGAAAGCAAATTAGATAAGAATGATTTCATTGGGCAATCTAAAAAAGAAATTAAGAAAACTCTTTTAGATGATTTAGATATTTCTAATGAGTATGAAGCTCTTGGAGGTTCAGCAACAAAAGCAGGTAAAGAATATATTGATAATCTTGTATCTGCTCTTAGCAGTGGTAAAACTAGTGTACAAGATGCTATTAAATCAGGTTTGAGTGTTGATGTTTCAACAGATAATTTAGAAACAACAACTAAAGATAAGTCTTCAATGAAAGACGTTCTTGAAGATTATCAGACTGCATACCAAAAGAATGGCGGCTTCACAGAAGACGAAGCCGCTGACATTATGGTAGAACATCCTGAATATGTTGAATTCTTACAAAAAGTTGGCGACCAATATCAGTTGAACCAGCGTGCGGTTGAGCAGTGGACGCAAAAAACTCGTGAGCAAACTGCCGCGATGAAAGAAGCAACTGGTGAAGCTGTGAATATGTCGCAAACCAATAAAGATATTATTGCAGCATACCAGAATCTTTCAACCAATAATCTTGATTTACAACAGCCACTCCAAGAAATACAGCAACTTAATAATTTACTTACTAATGGTGCTATTTCAAATACTGACTTTTTAGATAGATTAAATTCTGGTTTTGATACTTTAGCTAGTAAAATTGATAATGCCGTTAGCAGCGGTCAAGAACTTTCTGATGTATTAAAAGATGATGATATTTCTAACTTTGCTCAGATTATGACAAATGAGATGTATACTGGCTTACAGCAGGCCAACAAACAGTTCAAGAGCGGCAAAATGAATATCACGCAGTACGCGCAAACAATGAGTAAAGCCGCAAAACAGTCCATTAAGATGAAACAAGCAACTAGCGGTTTGACTGATGAACAAGTTGAGCAAATTGAAAATACCGAAGATATTTCTAAGCTCACAAATTCAATGACAAAATCTCAAAGAAAAGCCGCAAACCAGATTAAGAATTTATCTAATCAGATGAAGAAACTTGATGCCGCAGCTGATTTTAATAATTTTGTTACTGATAATTTTAAGAAAATCAATGAAGTATTTGATGACACTGGTAAAGTTGCCGTAGATGCTACGAATGAAATGGGTGGAATTAAAGCTCAATATGCTGATACCATTTCGGGCTTAGCAAGTTCAATGACAACCTTCTATAAGACAAATTCTGATGCTGCGCAAAGTACTGCCGCTTCAATTGCTGCTACTGGTGCCATGACACAGCAACAAGCATATGCAATGCTTACTACTGGTCAAGGCCTAGCAGAAGCAATGATGGCTAATACAGAAGTTGCTGGTGCGGCGATGCAAGGAACAATGTCTGAAACCGAGGGCGCTGTTTCTGACATGGCTAATGGCATTTCTGGTATCATTACCGATATTATGGCTATGTTTGGCGGCATTGACGGTGATGTTACAAGTTCTGTTGACGATGCTGGTTCAGAACAGAAAAAAATTACATCTACTGATACTGAAAAAGGCACCACAGACGATGTAGGCTATGTTACTGTTCCTAAGTTTAAGATGCACATTAGTGGTTCAGATAATTCTAGGGGCAGCGGCAAACGTAAGAACTCTACTGCTACTGGTAGGACAAAAACCACCAGCAACGGTACGGTTATGGCTCAATATACTAACAATAATACTGGCAGAACATATTGGGCAGCTGAAAGTAATGGCTCGCAAGCATCTATTAAAGAACACTCTAAGCAACTTGCAAAGGGTTTAAATTCGCTTTTCGGTTCTTCAACTCCTAGCCTTAAAAACTGGGCACCTTCTGGTGTTGGCGGCGCTGCGTCACCATCAAACTTTGGACTTCCTTCATCCGGCTCTGGCTCGGGCGGTGGTGGAGGTGGCGGCGGTGGAGGTAGCTCATTCACCCCAGACACCAAAGAAGCCCTTGATGATGAAATTGACCGTTACGAACGTGTTAATACGCTTCTCGATGCAATTGCAAATGATTATGAACGTATTAACAAAGAGCAAGAACGTTTAACTGGCGATAAGTTAGTTAAGAATCTTTCTGAACAGACTTCGCTTTTAAAGCGTCAAATTGATTTACAGAAAGAAAAACTGTCTATTCAGAATGATGAAATGAATGAACTTCAGTCTAAGCTATCTGGATATGGTATTCAGTTTGATGCTGAGGGCTATATTTCTAATTACGCAAAGATTCATCAAGGCTTAATTGACAATGTTAATAACCTAATCGGTCAATACAACGCAGCTGGTACAGAAGAAGCGCAAGATGCTATTAACGACCAAATTGATGCGGCAAATGATAATCTTGATAAATTCAAGACGCTATATCAACGTTATGATACTTTAATTTCAAGTGATTTGAGAGACACAATCCAGCAGATTGAAGACCTCAATGATGAAATTGAAGACCTGCGTATTAATATTTTTAAGACGCAAGTTGAATCTCTTGACAATCTTAAAGATATTCAAGAAAGTCTAGTTGATTTTGACCGTGCGTTCAATCGTGGTATCAAGCTAACACCTTATCAAGAAGCAGCAGATAATGTAGCTAAGCTCGGCAAATACTTCGATGTTGCTACCATGAGCGTTGATGAATATTATGACAATCTTATCAAGAAACAAGAGGATGCAGCAAATGCCGCAGGCACATCTGATGCATATAAGAAATGGTCAGCAGGTCGCGTAGATGAACTCAAAGCTGCCAAGCAGCGTGCGCTCAATGGTGACAAGAGTGTAGACTACTACGGCACTGGTTATTTCGATATGTCTATGAAGAATCTAACTGATATTAACGCTCAGATGAAGCAGTTTGAAGAGACTGGTAAATCTGATATTTTCGGTGAGAATTCCGCAGACCTCTATGACGTAGCTAAGACAGTATACGAACAGGCCGCAGGGCTTGCTCAGGACTACTGGTCATTGATTGAAAATCTCCATGATAACGTCATGGATATGATTGATGATATTAGCGATAAGATGGATAGGCGTAAAGACCAGTACGAAGCTATTACTGATGAACTTGAGCATTGGCTAGACATCACTGAAATGCTTCATGGCGAAGAATCTTATGATGATTTAAATACCATCCTTGGCGCACAGCAGAACAATTATAAAGCACAGCTAAATGAACTAATGCAGCAGCGCGATATTTGGAAAGATATGCTTGGCTCCATGAAAGAAGGTTCGGAAGAGTGGAATGAAGTATCTGACAAGATTAAAGACGCTACTTCTGACATTAACGACCTTATTCAAAACTCTTTAGAGAATCTACAGAAGCAGTATTCAAATACAGTTTCAAAGATTACAAAAGCATGGGGAACCAAGGCTGTTGGTACTGACCTTGACTGGATGAATACACAGTGGGAGCTAATCAATCGCAATGCTGATTATTATCTCGATGATGTTAATAAATCCTATAATATTCAAAAGCTACAGAGTAAGTATCTTGACCTCTTAGATGGTTCAAATGATTTAGCTATCCAGCAGAAGATTTCAGCGCAAATGAAAGAGCAGCTTGAATATCTGCGCGATAAGACTAAGCTATCTGAATATGATGTAAACTATGCGAACGCGCAGCTTGAAATCTTACAGAAGCAAATTGCGCTTGAAGAAGCTCAGCGTAATAAGTCTCAAATGAAACTTCGCAGGGATACTCAGGGTAATTATTCATATGTCTATACAGCGAACGATGATAATGTACGTTCCGCACAATCTGATCTTCTAGATGCACAGAACAACGCATATAATATGTCTAAAGACCAGATGAAGCAGACTCAGACAGATTCACTATCTGCGCTACAGGATGCTCAGTCTACGGTCAACGATATTTGGAATAATGCGAACCTGTCTCTTGAAGAGAAGACCAAGAGAACACAGACAATAATTGATTCACTGAAAGAATATCTTGCGGGAACCAGCGAACAGCTAAGCACGTCCCAAAAGAACATTATTAATGACTTCATCGGTATGTGCGATATGCTTACTGGTGAGAACAAAGATAACCTACAAGACGTATACGACCAGATTGTTAATGGCAGTACAGATGCTTTCGACCAGATTGATACACGTTGGTCTACTTCTTTGACCTCTTGGTTACAGAATATGGACCAGTTCAAGGCCGATACAGATAAGATGCTTGGCGATTTGACGCAAGCTGGCAAAGATTATGCGGATGGTACAAAGACTATCGCTGACCTAGCAAAGACTAATTTTGATGATATTTCCAATAGCATTAGCGGTACAACCGATAAGACAAAAGAACTTGCGGACAGCACAAAAGAATTTGTCAACATCCTTAAAGATGTATCTGGCGAGGTCAAAAAGACCGAATCTACGATGACTGATTACGCCAATCGTATTACAGAGGCCAACAACAATATGCAGGCATTCAAGCAACTAGCTGATGAAATTGCAAACAAGCTGTCTAAGAAAGAACAAGAGAACGCCAATCTAAGCGAAGCTCTAAAGCAGGCTGAGCAAAAGAATTACAACTATGAGCACTATGGCAACGCTAACGGTCCTTCATCTGGCGGCGGCGGTGGTGGAGCTGGCGCTAATGAAGATACTGCTTGGGGCATTGCCAAGGCGATTTGGACTTATGGTTGGGCTTCTGGTTGGGGCAATGACCCTGTACGTTCTAGCAAGCTAACTGGTGCGTATGGTACTGCTTTTGCCCGCCACGTTCAGGATATTATCAACCAATATTCTAGGTCTGGTAAACTTGTTGATTACGGTTCTATGAAATATAGTTCTAAGAATCTAATTGGCTATGATACAGGTGGCTATACAGGTTCTTGGTCTGATAAAACCGCAGATGCCAAAAATGGCAAACTAGCAGTTCTGCACCAGAAGGAACTTGTCCTTAACGCTACAGATACGCAGAATATTCTTGCGGCAGTTGAATCCGTAAGGTCTTTTGCAGATAGCCTTAAATCTACAAGTCTTGCGCAATCACTTTCTACTGCTCTTGGAGCGGTAAGTGGCGCGAAAGCAAATAACGCATCCGAGACAATTGACCAAAACGTACATATCACGGCTGAATTCCCAGCTGCGAACAGTGCGGCAGAAATTGAATCTGCGCTTATGTCACTGAATGACAGAGCGGTTCAGTACGCTTATAAGTTCAGATAAACATGGGCAAAATTTTATAATCGAATATTTGTGGTTTTGATATGTCTTAGAGCATAATTTTACAAACGGGAGAACTTTATGTTCTCCCGTTTTTTATTTGGATTGAAAAGGAGTTGACAATGGCGAATCTACAAGACGTTGTTCTTGAAGCTGTGGATACAATTGTATCCAACAGAATAGAACAAATAGCTACGGATAAAACAGTTACCGCCACTGTCGCTGGCTGTACTAATTCACTTACAGGAGAATACCTTGTTTCATATAATGGTGGCAAATTAAAAGCATATGCCCAAGAAGGAAATACATATACTCAAGGTCAATCAGTATATGTGCTTGTTCCAGAAGGTGATTTCACCAAGAAAAAGAATATCGTAGGTGTTGCGCAGGCAGCAGAAGATGATAACAATATTAGCTTTGTATCTTCGGCTATTAGTAATTATAATCTCATTGGCCGCAATTGCCTTAGTGATAAAAATAAAGTCACGCCTGCGGGACTTCGTTCTTATAAAAAAGAAGATTATAAAGTTCTATATAAGAAAGACGAAGATGTAAGCGGCTCTAAACCTAAGTTTCTATCTATTGACACCCAAGAGTTAGAGAATAATATTAAACAGGCAGAAGCGGTGTTGATTGAAGCGTCTTTCCGCACATCCTTACCGCGAGAGCATAAACTTACAAAGACTGGCGAATACGGCATCACTTTTATTCTTGCCTTTAAAGACGGTGATGCTACTGATGATAATGGACAGGCGTTAGTTAAAAAACTATCGTACACTATTGATAGTAATAGCATGACTGGTTCGCCGCTTCAATATCAAAGCTATTTTGACCAATATCAAATCTTTCCAATAGACGTAGAGAACTTTTTATATATTGACCAGATTATTTTCTATTGTAAAGACTTCGTAGAAGCAACAGACCAAATTCAATCGCAAGACAGACCGATTGGCTGGGGCGATGATATTTTTGTCAAAGATGTTGAATTCTATGGTTTAAGAAAGATTAGTGCGGCAAATGGTGATTATCAGATGCACTTGTCAATGCCCAAAGGCTCAACGTTTAGGGATTTAACCGAGAACTCTTCTTTAAGCGTTGTCAGCGCTCTTCGTCACAAGAATGAAGACCTTTCAGGCGATGCAATGTTTTACTGGTTCAAAGAAGATGGACGAGTGACTGCAAGTTCTAAAGACTATAAAATGTACGGTGGCGCTGGTTGGTCTTATCTTGAAGCCAAAGGCAATAAGTATAGCTTTGTTACTACTGGTGCGGAAAATCGTGCTTATGAAAATAAATATATGTGCGTTTGCGTTTATAAAGAGCAAATGGTTTTAAAAGATTATTTTGTTCTATACAACGAAGCCGCAAAGCGTGACATTGAAATTACTTCTTCTCTTGGTGTGAGTTTTAGTTTTGACCGTGGTGAACCTACACTGACTTGTCTCTTGGACGGCAAAGACAAAAACTTTGAAGCAGGCAAGGCAAATGGACATCCTGACAGCTACTTTAGATTTGTTTGGTCTAAGGTTGATGATTACGGCCAGACGCTATCGTTCGTTGAGACGGTAGAAGAGTTGAAAGCTCGCTATGAAGAAGGTATAAAACAAGGCATCGGATATAATAACTTATCTGCCCTAAAAAATCAAATGAATGCGCTTGAAGGTGCATCATGGAGCAAGAATACTTTGACGTACCCTGTCAAGGGTATTGACTCTAAGGCTACATTTAAATGTGCGGTTTATATGCGCGACAGGGAACCTACGGGTGAAGAAACGGTAGAAGATATTGAATATGGTATTGGCACGGCAACAATTACATTGAAAAATGCAACTGCCGCAGACCCTACAGACTATTACATCACTATCGAGAATGGTGACCAAGTATTCCAGTATAGCGAATCTGGTGTATCTCCTGACGATGATAGATACGAAGACCCATTAGAGGTTAAACCACTTACTTGCCATTTCTTCGACCCTGCTGGCCTTGAGGTTAATAAAGACACATATGATATTAAATGGCGAGTGCCGCTAACCGATTCATTAATTACTATTCCAAAGGAAGGAATGGTTCTAAATCAATCTAATCAAAAGATTGAATATTGTACTTCGCAGATTTATCCTATGGCGATTGCCGCAAACTTTGATTACTCCGCAGTGTCAAATCAGATTGAAGCTATTGTAACATATCAAGGTGTTACATATAGTCAAATGACTGATTTTCTGTTTACAAAGGTTGGAGAAAATGGTACGAACGGTACAGATATTATTGCTAAGATTTCGCCAACGTCTAAGAGTCTAAAGAACAAGATGCTTGCGCTCGTTATTGATAAGAATAATAAAGTAGAATGGAATACGGGCCAATCTATTTCACAGCAAGTTCTACAGTTCCAGTTATACCAGCGTAATGAAAAAATCAATGATGATTCTACTGTCTCTTGGTCTATGGGCTATGGTCAAAGCAAATATATGAGTTGCAATGATGGTGTTGTGTCTTGGGATACTACAAATGCGGCCAAGCGCAAATTCATGAATCAAATTGTCAAAGCGCAGACAACTTATACCGTTGGAGATACCTCATATAAATATTATGCTTTCTATGGTATTCCAGTAATTAAGAAGTATGCGGACAATGATATTCAAATTGACAAGACTTCGTTATTAAAGTCTATTACTTATAATGCAGATGGGCGCAATCCTCTGTATAATAAGAACCAAGGTGTAACTCTTGTTGGCACAGGTCTTGATGATTTATTCGTTGAATGGATTGCCGAGGGCGGCGAGCCTTCAAAGGCTGGTCAAACATATGGCGAGAATCCGTTAAGTGCTTGCTTCAAAATTATTACAGAAAAGAATACATCAGATGGTGTACAAAAGACAGCCCGCACAAAAGGATTAAGTCAAATCTATATTCTACCTAATGATGTATATGATGGCGAGTATGGAAACAATTTAGTCCATTGTAAAGTCTATACGTCAGCAGATGCGGCTAACCCTGTTGTCGAGTTATATATTCCTATTTATATGTCACTGAACACTTATGGCCTTAAATCTCTCAATGATTGGGATGGAACGCACCTAGAAATCAATGAAGATGAAAATTATATCCTTGCGCCGCAAATTGGCGCGGGTGAAAAGAACAAGAATAATCAGTTTACTGGCGTTGTTATGGGAACTTCAAAGACCTATGATTCCAATGAATCTCAAATTGGTCTAATGGGTTTTTCAGAAGGTAAGCAGTCTATTTTCTTAGATGCTAAAGATGGTTCTGCTACTTTTGGTCTGCCAGAACAGCAGGCATCGCAGAATAATCATTTTGAGGAAGGCCGCATTAAACTGGTCCCAGGTGGCGAAAGCTATATTGGTGCATGGAGAATCGGTTCTCGTGCGTTATATAATATTGCAAACGCGGAAGTTGATGAAGATGGTAATTTCACAGAAGCGAAAGTAGATAGGCCATATACAGATTATCCTGTAAAGGATTCACAATTTTCAATTCCATCAGATAAACAAGGTCTTATTCTAGGAGCTAATCCCGCATATATTTCAGTCAAAGGTAAGCCACTTACAAAACAAAACTCAAATATTGATTTTGATGGAGCAAATGCCGCACTTGCCGAAGGAGATAGCCTTGAAGTAGAAATTGACCCGCGCAAAGATTCAACTTTTTCAATTTATAGACACTATAAGAAAGATGATAAGTGGCATCGCTATCCATTAGTAGGCATCAATCAGTATGGACAATTCTATACTAATGCAATTCAAGACCAAGAGTCCTCAATGGGTATTGGTAAGATTGGTGCTTTTGGCAAGCGTGCGTTCGATGCTAAATATATTGGCGCTCAATTTGGTTGGTCTGACACCAATTTGTTTAAATTCTTTGTTGATGGCACAGTTGGAAGTTCTGAAAAAGCAACTACAGACCTTTATTTGTCTACTGGCACAAACGTTAATAATGAATATCCAAGAGGGTTCAATGTTTATGGTAAACACGTTAGCCTTTATGCGCCAGATTTAGGCAAGGAGTCTGCGGATAGCTCAACGCATAGATTACATATTGATTCTGAGCAGGCTATTCTTGGTCATGAAAATTCTTATCTAAGATTATCTGCACTATCTGCGGCAGATGATACGACAGAAGGAAAAACAAAAACATCTGTTTTATACTTAAATAATAATTTTGAATTTATGAATCCAAAAGACAGAAAAACTACTATGTCTACTGGTGATTTTACTCTTTCTGCCATTGGATCGCCAAAAGATGACAAGACAGATAAAGATGGTAATTATACATACGCCATTGGCGGCAATCTGAGACTTAATGCAACAAATTCAATTACGAATATTGCAGATAAAGATTTTCAGATTAAAGCTGGCGAAGATTATTTTATGAATTCAAAGGCTTTCTCTTCTGTTGCAAAAAATGATGAAGGAACTTTCACTATTGGCGCAAATAACGCTAAAGCGCTATTGACGCTCAATGATAATACAGGTCAAGATACTACTCTTGTGGGTGAAGGCCTTAAATTCAATGCCGCAAACAATGGTGTTAAAATTGTAAGCGACACCTCACCTGATGGTATTAAATTTGTCGCTACGGCTATTAAAGATAATGAAGCACAAGGCGGCGTGAGCATTAGCCTTGTTCCGCAATCGGGTGGTAATGGTGCTTTCTATATTAGGTCTGGCACTGGTAGTATTGAATCTAAATATGATGAAATTAAACATGTAGGCAAACGAACTTACGTAAGTATTGGTCATGGTATTGTATCAAATTGGGGCACGTTCTTAGGTACGCCTGATTCACAATCTACAACATCAATTATTGCGGAACGAGATATGCGCAGTATCAATGGTTGGAATTATAGTAATGAATATTGTTATAATAAAGCGTATTCTCATAATTGTATGGGCGCTGATCGAATTTCAACTAAGATTTCAGACCATTTAGGTTGTATTTATGACTTGTTAAATAACTTACAAACACAGATTACGAACGAAGTGAATGCTCGTAAGTCTGGTGTACAAAATGCTATTAATATTGCAAATAGTAAAGCTGCCGCGAATCACAACCATGATAGCTCTTATGCTAAGAAGAATCACCATCATAATGTTAATTACTCAATGACAAAAGTTCGTATTGACGGTAAGAATTCTACTGATTTATTTGTTAGTGGCTTAGCAACTGGTGGTAGCTATGTTTCAAGCACTTCAAATGAATTATAAGATTAAAAAGGAGATAAAAGGATATGAATGAACTAGAAGTACGTATGAGGGTTCATGCTCTCGCAAAAGATATGATTGACGACTTTATGGCAAGGAATGGTGTCAGCGCTACTGCTATGGTAGATGCTCTCAATTCTGTTCTTGTCGGCCTTTATCCAAAAGTTCAAAGTGAAATGCTACGAGCTGCTGATATGGATGCTGCGGCTAAAGCTCAGCAGCAAGCTCAACAGCAAGCCCAAACTGTCAATCCCGCAGAGCAAAAAGCCACTCCCAAGGAGAAGGAAGTTAAATAATGGCAGTAAAATCCTTTGTTAAAAAGGTTGGTCAAAAGGCTAAAGATGGTTCCCTGACTATGCCTTACTCTGAATTCGGAGTTGGCTTTGATAATGTAGTGGACACTCGCAAAGATAAGGGTAATTATTCTCTAGCCCAATTTTTCGATAATTATATGGACTACATGAAAAATACAACATTTGTATATACTGGTAAAACTCAGCCTACCAATACACACGTTGGTATTTGGATTGATACAAGTTCTTCTAATCAATAGAAAGGAAGAGTGAAATATGGCAACAGTTGTTAGTACGCTGTATCCTCCTGTAGTTTCAACGTTTCAAAACGCTTTCGTGAACACAGAAGATGCTGTTGTGTATTTTACTCTTTCTTCTTTTAATTCCGCATCTGAGATTAAGCACGTGCATGTCAGTTGCGTAAATCAACTTAACAATGAGAATGCTTTGAATAAACTTTCGGGCATTCTCATTGAAGATTTGCAATTTGATAAAGTAAGCGGTATGTATTATGTAACGATACCTACCGCTTATATTGAAGGTAATGCTTTCAATACAAATCAGTTTTATAAAGTTCAAATTCGTTTTGATAGCTATAATGGAACTGATGAAGTGCCTATCAATGATGAAGCAAAGAAGAATAGTTATCTTTTATCACATACACAATATTTTTCAGAATGGTCTTCTGTGTGTCTAATTAGACCTATTCACCAACCTAAAATCTATCTATCTGTATTTGAAAATTATACAGGTAATTCATATATGACTTTCAATAAGGGGTTAACGCAGATTGCTGGCGGTCTTCTTTTTGTCACTAAAAATGAAAGTGGCGAAGAGGTAGTTTTAAATACTGAAACCGAAACGCTTGAAGCATATCAATTTGATATTCTAGATGATTCAGATAATGTATTATTTTCTACGCCCACAATTTACACGGGTGAGAATCTTAATCCAAATAATATTGTTTATAGTATTGATTTTTCATCTTTAAAGAATAGTGCAGATGGTTCAACATCAGACCCCACTAGCACATATTACGTATGCCGTATCACTTGCCGCACAAAGAATCAGTATCAGCTTACTAAGGAATATAAGTTCCAAATTGGCGAATATACTGGCGCCGATGAATGGCAACCTACAATTATTGCGGAAGTTAATGACGAAACTGCATCAATCAAGGTTTCTGTTAAGAATGAATACTCTTTTAGTGATGGCGTATCTGTGTATGTAAGGCGTGCATCTAATAAAGATAACTTTAAAGAGTGGGAAACAATCTATAGTGCAAAGTTACAACAAATTGATTTTTCAATTGTAGACAATACTGTAGAAAGCCTAACGTGGTATCGTTATCGTGTAGAAGCTCTTACATCTACTGGAATGTCAATTGCAAAACCAACCATGTCAAAAGTGGTTTTGCCGCAATTTTATGATGCGTATTTCTCTCGTGGGAAAGAACAATACGCGGTAAGATATAATTATCAGGTAAGTAGTTTTAAGCCAGTAGTTAATAGAGCTAAGATTGATACTCTTGGTGGCAAATATCCTAAGTTCGCGGAAAATGCTGTATTAAATTATAAGCAGTTTAGTATCTCCGGCATGATTAGCGCCGAGTCGGATGTTTATTCTGAGTTTGCAAATAAGACAGAGCTTATTCATCATAATAATGATACTCTTAAATACCTATACTCAGAGTATAAAGATGAAACTGGCGTTGAAGATTTAATTCGCAATGATTTTAAGAATTGGCAGAAAACTGGCGGCAATCAATATCCTAGTGGGCCTATTTCTAGTGTTACGTCACAAGAGTATTTAACGACAACTACAAACGATTGGCTTTATGAGCGTGAATTCCGCGAGAAGCTAATTGCATGGTTAAATGATGGTGAACCTAAATTGTATCGTTCCATGGCAGAAGGTTCAATGGTCGTTATGCTTACAGACGTTACATTGACACCTAATTCTACTGTTGGCCGCAGGTTATGGAATTTTTCTGCTACAGTTTATGAGGTTGAAGATGCTTCTTCTCTAGACACTCTTGATACGCTTGGTATCTATAACCGCAAAATGATTGGCTCTATTAATGGTGGCGGCAAACAGGATTCAGAAGATGACCCTAAAGATTATATTGAAGTTATCAAGCCTGCACAGATGTATAAGATAACAGTTACAAATAATAATGATATTAGAAATGATATTAATGATGCTTTATCAAAGAAGTATAGTGGTGTCTTATCTGGGTCTAAGGCAGAAGACATTGTTCTTAAAAATGTTAAGATTTTTTATCATTCTAAACCTCGTTACTATACATTCCAAGCCAATTCAGATGGCTTAACAGAAGTTACTGAAAATACAAATGGCATTGCGGAAATGCTGAATCAAAAACAAGTTCAACGTGGATATTATTTTGGCGTTATTACTCGTGGTAGTGACGGCAACCATAATATTTTTGTAAATGAACGTGGCTATTACCAAATTCCTAATAAATTAGATGTTACTGGTCTTTATTTCCAAATTGGCGATGTTGTCACTGTTGAGTATACGCTTTGCTACAAAGAGCGTTCTAGTACAAAAGAAGCCGTATCTGGTGCGTCAATTGACCGTACGCTAGTCGGTCAAGAGAGTGGCATATTTAAGCCAAACGCTTATCTCGGTAATAAGATTAGGAATAAATATAATTTTATTCAGATGAATGGCGACGTTATGCTTTCCAGCAAGCGCATGAAATATTGGAAGGGCATCTGTTTAGATGTTACTCCCTATGCGGTTGCCAGCATCAAATACCACAATGAAGATGAATATAAGAATTACCTTGTCGGTGGGACAGGTGTTTTGCATATGCTCAAAGACGTTCCAGTAGACGATATATGTTTCTTGGGTATACGAATGAAACTTACAAATAAGAAAAAGTATCTCCAAGAAAATGAGTTTAGGCTTGATTCATCTGTTGGCGCGGCAAGTATTACGGCCCTTAACTGGTTTACAGTTATAGATAATACTGATACAAAGCAGCCAGTATCGGTTATTCAAGACGAGCAAGAGCCGCAAGATTCATTTGGTGAAACTTGGAATCCTATTGGTATGGATACTGGCACTAAAATGTATAATTCAATAGATGAAATTAAAAAACCTGTTTTAAATACTGTGTACAATATTAGTAACGAGTTAAAATTATACTATAATTATCAATGGTACGATTTTGCTTTTGCATCAATTGATGCGATTGATAAAAATACAGCTACAGAACGTATCGGTATTGCCGCTATGCCAGTAGAAGGTATGATTAACTATTATGGTACTGTAATGACTACGAATTATCAATAGGAGGGGAAATGAGAAGGACATATCCTTATTTAAATGACAGCTTCTATGAAGATGCCAATAGTGCGTTAAAGCGTAGAAATTTTCTCAAGACCATTGATAATTTTGTCAATCAAAAACAGTATGTGCGGCTAACTCTTCTCAATTGGAACGAAGAACCGTTAAAGGAGATTCAAGGCGTTATTGCGTCTGGTAGTCTCTCTAAAGACGGTTCTTCGTCTGTCAGACGTACTTGTTCATTAACTGCATCTATTGATAGCGGTGAATATGATATTGAAAATATGTCATATGATTTTGCTATCAATAAAAAAATCTTTATTGAAATTGGCATCGAAAACCATAGTAATCAATTTTTAGATTATCCTATTTTGTGGTTTCCTCAAGGTGTTTTCTTTATTGCAAGTGCAAGTGCATCGTCTTCTGTTTCATCTGCCGTATCATTACAGCTGACATTGAAAGATAAAATGTGCGGTTTATCTGGTGACGTTTCCGGCACATTGCCAGCGGCTGTTATATTCGATGAAATGGATACACAGGATGCAAGTGGTGCATATGTTACTAAAAAAGTATTAGTTTATGATATTATCCAAGAACTAGTAAATCATTATGGTGGAGAAGATTTAAATAATATCATTATTGAGGATGTACCTCGCCGCATTAAAAGGGTAATGAAATGGACTGGTTCTAATCCGTTGTATCTCGTGCCTAAACAAAGTGGTAGTGCTGGAGTGGTATGGTATGCGGCATATGTTGATAGACCTGATACTTTGGAAGACGGCGCAATTGAGATTTTAAGCGGTCAAGATTGCGGTTATGTATATGATGATTTTGTGTATGATTCTGAGTTATCTGCTAATCTTGGCGAAAGCGTAACATCTGTACTCGATAAGATTAAAAGCTATCTTGGTAATTTTGAATATTTCTATGATGAATTTGGCGTATTTCATTTTAGAGAAATTAAGAATTATCTCAATACTACGCAAGCAACTACTTTAGTAAATGATATGAAGAAACATGATTATCTAGTAGAGACAACTACAGGTAAGAGTGTATACACTTTTAGTGATAAAGACAATATTATCAGTATCAGCAAGACACCTCAATTTAATAATATTAAAAATGATTTTATTATTCAAGGTAAACGTCAAGGCACAAATAGCCAACAGCAGGTAGATGTTCGTTATCACCTTTGTATTGACCGCAAGCCTTTACCTGTCTCGTCAGATGAACGTGGTAATAATTATTATAATACATATTATAATTTATTACTGTATACGGAAGAATCCACTCAAGAGACAAAAGCTGCATTTCCTGCGGTATATACAGTAAAGAATGATTTTCCTTCTATTGGCGAATTTAATACTATTTACTTTGATGCGACAAATAAATTTGCTTACTACTGGAAAGATGATACATATAAGTCTTTAAAATGTTCTGCATACTATCCAGCAGCAAATACACTATCTATTTCTACTATTGCAGAAACTGGCTCTGAGGAAACCAAAGAAGAAGAAACTAAGCCAGTACCAGTTCCAATAGTAAATGGCGGTTATCTAGTTAAAGATTGGCGTACTGAACTTTATCTTGAAGGTATGTTAGCCAAGAAGAATGGTATTGATTCTGGTAATTATTATGCGAAGATTGATAGCATTGCTGGTTGGCAAGGAGATGTTCTACAATACGCACATAATTGTAGGATAGATACTGATTATTATTTTGAAGAGCTTGATGCGTTTTGGCCGCAAGTGTATGACCTTGTAGACCAGAAATTCATTGGAGAAAAAGAAAATGCGGAACTACTTACATCTTCATTGACAGATGGCAATTATTTTTTGGATTTTATTGATTCTTCAACGTCTGATTTAGGTCAATTCTCTGTTTCCGCTATTGGACGCAGAACAGATGCGGTATCATCTGATACTGTAAATTGCTTGTTTGCGCCTGAGATTCCAAACATTGTATTTATCAACGCTGATGAAGATGACAAGGGCAGGACAAAGCAACAAGAATGCGAAGATAATGGTATGCCATATACTCAGGTACGCGGTGAGGTTTTTTATAATCTTGCTACTGGCGGTTATAAGAATGGGGCTTTTGACCAAGTGAAGTATGAATTATATCTTCATACAACTTATCAAAATGCAGTGTCGATTACTGCGTTGCCAGTATTCTATCTAGAGCCTAATTCTAGAATTGAATTGAATGATACCTCTACGAACACATATGGTGATTATAATCTAAATACACTTTCTATTCCTCTTGGACCGGGTAATGCAATGACTGTTTCATGCAACCAATCAATAGAGAGATTCTAGTAATAGGGCAAAACCGTATAATCGGTTTGCCCTATTTTTTATTTTATATTAGGCTATATTTTTAGAGATAAAAGGAGGGGGCATGGCGACCACAAATATTGGTCAGTATAGATATGCTGGTGCAAGTAGTAATTGTATTACAAGTATGTCTTTTGAGAAAGCGTATGTACGCTCTAACATTGATATTACTGGCTTAGATGAAAAAAATACAGGTTTCAAAGATGTTGCTATCATTCCCGACGAGCAGTTTTCAAAAGGTCAAGATTATTACTTAAAAGTTAAGATTCCACAAGATATGAATTATGCTATGGAATTTACTATTAAGTTAATGAAAAATAAGGATACCAACCAAGGTCCTTATCAGTATATCAAGACCGTTAATGTTAATGCTGGTGGAGACGGGACTAATGTATATAATGTTGCTCTATACGAGAAAAAAGATGGCAGCATAAATGCCATGATTCCTCTTAAATATGGGCAAAGTAATATCAATGGCGCACTGTATTATCGAGAACTAGATAAAAAATATTATCTTGGTACAGGCGGCACAAGATATGAGCAAACAGATAAGTGTAATATCGTAGCACTTGCGGCATTATGGAAAACTGATGTCAGTGAGAGATATGGTCTATTTGAAATGATTTTCAGGCCAATAGAAGAAGGTTTTGTATCTGTTGTCTTATCAATGACAAGACAATCAGAAGATTATAATATTCAGCATACAACTAGTAACGGTACTGGATATGGCCGCATACTAGACCTTGATAAAACTATATGCGAACTTTATAAAGTAAGCAATCTTGTCAATAGCATGAATTCAAATGCGAACTTAGACAGGATTGGCGTTTGGGGACATTCTGGTTTAATGATGGCTATTAACGGTGAAGAGATTAAAATTGGACCAAGCGGATTCTATGAGCTATCAGAAGTTCCTGTTTCTTCTCTTGGTGTAGTCGCTCGTGATTTTAATGATTCGTTCACAGTAGACTATGAATTCTCAAATAAAGACGTAGAAAAGGTAGGTGAATAGACTTGGACAGCTTATATTCTTCACATGAAGGAGTTAGTTTTGTAATCAAGGCTTCTTTTAGTTCTGTAGACGAAATGAAGCAAAGATTCTCGCAAGGTGGCAATTTCACTGAAGTCTGGTATCATGAATATTGTTTAATTTCCACAAAGAATAAGAATCATCCTGATAACGGAAAAGTTTTTAGACGTGGACTAGACTACCAGAATCCACAGACTGCTGGCAGTATCTTCGTTGGACAAATCGTTGGTCCGTCAAGCGGAACGCCTTTCTTTCAAGTAGACACAATTGACAACGTAGAAAAGATTTCAACCAAGACTCTTGAAGAGAATACTTATCGCCGCTATCCAATTAGGCAAAATGTTGATGGCACAGTTGTCACCAACTGGAAGCAAGATGTCAACGGTGATTGGTATGATGCTGGCGGCACACTTAAAAAAGATTTTAAATTCAATGTTCAAAATCGTACGCTAGTTCCTGGCAAAGATGGAACGTCTTTTAACGATGATATTGAATACACATGGGTCAATATTCGCAAAGACGATGAAGATGCTGACTCTTGGTTCTATGTAGGCATGAAATTCCCTTATACAGTTATTGACTATAAGGCTCATGCGGTTTCTCAGTATGATGCGGCGGGTAATATCAAGAAAGATGCTGATATGACCTCAATTAGCCGTATTGACGACGCTTCGCATCCATTCTGGGAATATTGGGACATGGGCATCCCTAAAGGTTTAAAGGGTGATACTCTCCGCAATCTTAAAGTCATTGAAATGACCGAAGAATTACGTAGTAAAGTCTATGCTACAGATAATATCGTAATTGATTCTACTACGGGTCTTGCGATAGTCGGAAAATCTGGCTATCCTAATATGGATGATGATATTGCTAAGAATCGTCAGATTGTAGTATATGAGCTATATATCTATGATAAACGAATCAATCCAGACCCAATTTTAATCTATCTTGGTAATTTCAATATTATTAAGAAGATCATTCTTGATGATAAAGGCACTTTGAAAGTATCTTATACACATAATGATGATACTGTATTTGAGAAGACAATTAAATGGGTAACAGGTGTTGCTCTATCTACTGGTGACGGTGCCAAGGGCGGTCATTTTGAAATGACCTTCAATAACGATTCTCCAGCATATACGACAGACCTTACATGGGTCAAGGGTCTTGAGATTCAAAGCAATGGTGACGTTATCGGCACGTTTGCTGGCACCAATGGCGGCAAGTTATCCAATAGCGGTAAGAATAAAGTCGGTCATATCCGTTGGATTAGTTCGGTTACTCTAGATGAAAATACAGGTCATTTCATTTGTTCCTTCAACGATGGTACCGCGTCTGTAGATAAATATCTTACTTGGGTTAAAGATATTACAATCAACCAAGAGAATGGTCAAATCACACTTAACACGACTACTGGCGATAAAGTAAGTGCGGCTAAGCTAAAACTTTTAACTGCCGCACGTGTCAATGACATTGGTGAAACTACTCTTGTTTTCAATACAGGAGAGGAAATTAGTCTCAAGACTTCAAACGGTGGTGAGAATTATAAGATTACTACTGTCAAGTCTATTTACATGGGTACTGGAATCAGCGATGATAAGAGTATTTATGTTAAATACAATAGTAGTCCAGACCCTGTTAAAGTCAGCGACCCAATCAATTCTATTGAACGTCTTGTTGTTCGTCCAGCTGACTGGCATCTATTTGTCCTATATAGTGACCCATCACATCGCGTAAAAGTCGCAACAGATGGTTGGATTTCAAACAACGATGCGATGAAGTACGATGCTTCTATTCCTGATTACGGCGTAGATGTATATTGGAAAGACCTTGGCACAATTAAAGACCAAGCTGGTATTTTAATTGGCTTCAATATTACTAAGTCACAGCTCACTGCTGCTGGTTTTACCGATGCGGATATTGTTACTTACTTAAATCGTGAATTCCCGTTCGGCCTTACTGGTGCGCAAAATCAGCCCGGTGGTCAATCCAATCTCGGCAAGATTGTGACGTATCAGCCGCAAGATGATGCCAAGAGTGATAAAGAGTTCTATGCGTTTGACTATAATTTAAGTACGTGGTATTATCTTGGTAAGATTGCCGATACTGGTATGCGCGATGTTAAATTAATGGATGAAAGTGCGGCCAGCTATGAGAGCCTTAAAACGCTGACAGCAGAGGGTCTTGCTTTCCTACAGAATTCTGTCACAGTTTCAGACAGCGCTATTCCTTCCTATTGGTCTAGTACCTACAAGTTTGGAGCGTAGATATGAAACTTGAACAAATTAAAGGCCCGTTCTCAGTGAAGTCTAGCCATACGTTTAACGCTGGTGCTGGCAATTCTTATGTACATATCGGTATTCAAATTCCTAAACGCCAGCCTATTGCTTATTCTGAATACCGTGCTTTAAATGAGGGGAAGGAAGAAATTATCCTTTTCCCACAAATTCCTGATTATGATATTACTATCACTACAAATGAAAGTGAGTTTTCATATAAGGTAAATGAGACTGGTATCCTAGAACTTGATGGTAATTTCGGTTCTAAACTAAAGTTTACTTTTGAAAAAAGTATGCCGCCAGAGACAATCGTAGATGTTATCTATAGAGACGCTAATGAATAAGGAGGTAGTACATGGCTAAAGGTAATCCAAATGATTCTACGATGAAGAATAATTTCGTAGCTAAGGTATATGACCCAACATTAAAGACTTATAGACCGATTTATGTTGCGCCAGATGCTACCGACAATAAGCGTGGCGAAGTCTGGCTTTCAGACGCTACCAATGCAACAGACAGTGCGGCCACAGGTGTTGTTGCCGCTACACCAAAAGCAGTTAAAGCTGTTAATGACAATGCAAACAATAAATTAGACAAGACAACCGCTACTGCGCAATCAGTTAAATCTCCTACGACTTTTGAGGGAAAAGTTACTGGCAATGGTGGATTTGCAGGAAATCTTACTGGTAACGTCACTGGTAATGCCGATACTGCTACAAAACTGAAAGCCGCACGTTCAATCAGTGTTAAGGGTGGTAATAATGGCGGCACGGGTAGTGCTAATTTTGATGGTTCTGGAAATATTTCAATTACAATTCCATCAATTGATGCCGCAAGCGTCACTGGGGTATTACCCTTAAATACCATTCCGCAAGGAGCGCTAGAACGATTAATTCATGTTGCGAATAAGACTGCACGCTTTCAATTAACTAATACACAAGTACAGACTGGCGACAGTGTTATCCAAGATGATACTGGCATTATGTATATTGTTGTTGATGATAGTAAACTAAACTCTGATGCAGGATATCAAGAGTATAAAGCTGGAACAGCGTTAAATGCAAGCCATGCGGTAAATGCTGATAATGCTACTAATGCAACTACTGCTGGAAAAGTAGGCCATAGTTTATCAATAAATCTTATTGGCGGCACAAGCACTGCTACAACTATTAAGGCTCTTACTTTTGATGGCTCTTCTGCTGTTTCGTTTGATGTAGATAACACTAGACCAGAGGTAATGAAAGGTGCTACTGCTTCTGCTTCAGGAAATGCGGGTCTTGTTCCTGCTCCTGCTGCTGGAAATCAGAATAAGTTTCTTCGCGGAGATGGTACATGGCAAGTTGCTGGTGAGGTTACTGGTGTTAAAGGCGCAAATGAAACGACTTACCGCACAGGCAATGTTAATCTTACTTGTGCTAATATTGGTGCTGCTGAAACTAATCACAATCACGATACAAGCTACCTGAAACTTTCTGGCGGCACACTAACAGGCACTTTGACTGGTCGTGCAATTAAGCCCAGTGCGAATGGTTCTTATGCTCTTGGCGCATCTGATGCAAAATGGAGCTATGTATATTCTAACAAATTTGTTGGTGATTTGACTGGTAACGTTGAAGGCAACGCGACAAGCGCTACAAATGCTCAGTCGGCCAATAAGTTCAACAATACTGTTGCTTTAAGTGGCGATATTACAACATCTGCTACAAGTTTTAATACAGTAAACCCTATTACAATGACTACTACTATTGGTAATGGCAAAGTTACATCTGCTAAAATTGCAGATAAAGCTATTACTAATTCTAAACTTGCGGATGATGTTGGCACTGTATATGTAGGTACTGATATGCCTACTGAAAAACATGTTAAACTATGGGTTAAAATCTAATATAATCTTGGGCAAAATTCTGTTACGGGTTTTGCCCTTTTTTCATATAGATATAGAATATAATTCTGAGAAAGAAAAGGAGTTTTATGTGAATAAGTTTGATGAATTGACCTCTCTAGGGGGGGGGCTACTGCGGTAGCTTAGAATCTATAAATCAATTTGATATTATGATTTTAGATAACCTCCCAAGTAAAGAGGTTGAATAATGAGCAAGTTCGTAAATCTTTTAGATATTATTTATCCTGTAGCAAGCATGTATATTACAACTAGTAATGTTTCACCTGCCACAACTATCGGTGGCACTTGGACAAAGATTAGTGGTGGCGCATGTTTGGCCGCGTATGATAGTACCACTGGTTATACTGGCAGCAAGACAATCTCTTATAATCAGATGCCAGTACACTCTCATGCTCAATACGTCACTGCAAATAGTGGTAACCCAAACATTGTTCGTAAAGACTATGCTGCTGACTCTGGAAGTGCTGGCGCTCAGCAGTATCCGCAAGGATGCAATACTGGCAATGCTGGGGGGGGGCAAGAATACTACCCTTACTCTTACGCTTGCCGAGTGTGGGTCAGAACTGCTTAAATGTGATTGCGGGTGGCGCTAATGTCTAATTATGTAAACTTATTAGATATTGTATATCCCGTAGGAAGTATTTATATTAGCGTTAACAACGTTAGTCCGGCTGACAGCGTTGGTGGAACATGGGTAAAAATTAAAGATAAATTTTTAAAAGGAGCTTCATCTAATGAAAGTCCTTCTAGTGTTGGTGGCAACGATAATCATTATCATAAAGTTATGATGGCTTTCCCAGAGTATTATGGTTGGTCAAATATTACGGGAACTGACAAAATGGGATATACACCCACATCTGGTATTGTTGACGTTGCTAAAAAATTACAAGGTTATGCATTTACTGGTTCATCTGGTAGCACTTTGTTTTTTAAACATTTACAGCCTTGGCATCATGGCAGTAGTGGTGCGGCAAATTATACATCACCTATTATGGCACAAAACCATGCGCTTGAAGTACAAAATACTTATGTCAATACGCAAGAAGGTACAACTTCAATTGAATCCAATTTACCACCATACTATACTGTTTTTATTTATCAACGAACTGCTTAAATCTAAAATCTAATATCGAATTATCTAAGAAAGGTAATTAAAGATGTTAGATACCATGAAGAATCACACTCTTCTGGGGGGGGCATTCCTCTTAGTTAATGCCCTCGACCTAGGAGGGTTATATGAGTAATTTTGTAAATCTACTTGATATTGTATATCCCGTTGGTGGCGTATATATTACATTTAGTGAAATTTCGCCAATAGATACAGTAGGCGGCACATGGGAACTGCTAGAAAATACTTTTTTATATAGTTCTGCTAATGCTACTGGTATTACTGGTGGAGAAGAAGAGCATATATTAACTGTAGATGAAATGCCAAAACATTCTCATTATTGTAATTTTGGTAGTTCGGGTGCAGCTGGTTCAGCTTGGATTACAAAATATCAACAATATAGACTAGACGGCGGTTGGGATACTAATAAAATAGGTGGCAGTAAAGCACATAACAATATGCCGCCATATATAACTGTTCATATTTATCGTAGAATTGCATAATTACTCACATTAACTTATCTAATATCCTAAAATGAAAGGATATTATGAAAAACTTAATGACTAATCACAGTCATTTGGGGGGGGGGCTACAGTAAAGTAGCTTCTTCTTCAATGGCTGTTCTAGGCATGGTGATTTGCCATGCCTAATTTTGTAAATCTTCTTGATATTATTTATCCAGTAGGTAGTATATACTTTAGTACTTCTAGTACTTCTCCTGCGAGTAGTGTTGGTGGTACATGGACACAAATTAAAGATTGCACCCTTGCCGCAGGTGGAAACGTGTACGGTCAGCCTGATCGTTATGCTAGTAGCGATATGATTACTACGTTAGAGATTCCAGACCATCAGCACGAAGTTGTAGCATGGAATGCTACTTCTGCTACATATACTCCATGTGCATTTTGGGCAACTAATGCTGGCGGTGGCAATATTTGGGCAATGTTATCATATGGCAATCCTGCTGGTAGTACTGGTTGGAATCTATGGACTAAAGGCACTTGGAGAATTGATGCTAACGGTAATTTAATTGCAAAGCAAAAAGCACATATTCCATATCATTATTCTTTATATGTGTGGAAAAGAACAGCCTAAGAAGATTTTATAATATTCTTTCTATTTAATTAGAAAGGATATAAATGAGTAATTTTGTAAATTTATTGGATATTATATATCCAGTAGGCTCAATCTATCAAAGCATGAGCGCAACATCGCCTGCGTCAACGATTGGCGGTACGTGGACTCAGTTAAAAACTTTTCTTTACGGGTCTACAACCGCTAAGCAAACAGGTGGCGAAGCGACACATACGCTGACTGTTAATGAAATGCCAAATCATACACATGATATGAATTATTCACTGTCTGGAACTAATTTATCAATTCCGTCAAACGTTGGTAACTGGTATGTATTTGATTCGAATTTTGGTTGGATATGTCCACGCAATCCTGTTAAATTGAATGGGGGGGGGCAGCACACAACAACCTACCGCCCTACACAACCTGCTTCATCTGGTATCGCACCGCTTAAATCTAAGCGAGGTGGCGTATGTCTAACTACGTTAACCTCTTGGATATTGTCTACCCAGTTGGGTCGGTATTTATCTCGAACACGTCAATCTCGCCAGCAGATTCAATCGGCGGGACATGGACGCAGCTCGAAGATGGGGCCTTTATTTGCCAAGGCACGGTTGAAGAAACGGGTGGAACAAACTCGTACACTCTTACAACGTCACAAATGCCACAACACAGTCATGCAATCCGTTGGGGTTCAGCGCAAAAAGATGACACAGTTGATATTTACTGGGGTGGTAATGCACTTGCAAAGGCTCCTAGCACCACTTGGACTGGAAACAGTTATTCTACAAATTCAGACCATCCCATATTTAGCAGTGGCGGGAAAGACCCTATTGACAACCGACCTAAATACAGGGCATTTAACATCTATTTCCGCACAGCCTAGTTATATGTTAGGAGGTGTTGCATAATGTCAAATTTTGTTAACCTCCTAGACATAGTTTATCCTGTTGGTTCTGTTTACATTACTTTTAGCGATGTATCCCCAATAGAATCAGTCGGTGGTTCTTGGGAAAAGATTGATGGTAAGTTCTTACAATCTTCAAGTGAAACCGATGCTCTCAATTCTACAGGTGGCTTTTCTGGTAATATTGGTTTTACGTTTGCATATGGCTCTTACTATGGAGCTGTTGTTCCTACATATAACCAAGATATTGATGATAGTTTATTGAACATTGGGCCTAACGGCAATACAGTAAATTATACACCAAATATTGTAAAAAGTAGCACCACGTGGAGTGCTTCGCAATGGAATCATAGTGTTAATACTGGTATTACTGGTTCTATTCATACAATTCCTAACCCACGTATTTATTCAAAAGATATATATTGGGATAATCGTCCTGCATATATTACTTGTAATATGTACAAACGCACAGCTTAATTTATTCGAGGGAAACTTTATGTTTCCCTCGTTTTTTTATGGGCAAATTCCTAAAATCAAATATAAATTATTTTCATATTATATTAGATTATGTAGAGAAGAAGGGATATTGCCGAAAATGGATGCTTTGTCGCAACTGGTGTCGCAATACTCTTTCGGGGCTATCGTTATGTTAGTTGTGACTTTAGCTGTCGCTTTTAAATTTTTAAGTGAGCTGTTGGAATATTTTTATAATAAATTAAAAAAATTCTTCAATTATCAGACACTTAAAGATACACAGCACTCTGAGATTGTAGAAAGTATTGCTTCGTTGCAAGCAGACATTAAAAGGCTTAGCCAAGAAATTAGCAACCAATCGAATGATATTAAAGCACTCCAAGAGCATGAAAAACTTACTCTTGAAAGATTACAGGAGAACTCCCGCAGTTATATCATTGACAAGCATCACTATTTTTGCTATGAAATCAAGGCTATTGATGACCTTAATTTAGAATCTTTAGAGCGCAGGTATTTATATTATAAAGCGGCAGGTGGCAACTCATTCATTGATGGCTTGATGGAAGAAATACGCGAGCTACCGAGAATCAATCTTTCCAATCCACAATTTATTGTAAGCCAAAAGAACAATGAAAGGGGTGAATAAATGGGTCAGGAATTAAAAGCAGTTACAGTCAATTTAAAGTCTCTTGACCAAGACATTCAAGACCCTATTGTGGCTGGCGGCGCAGATGCAAATGGTCGTACTTTTCGAATTATTTTCGACCAAGAAGCTGCTGCGCAATGTGTCGCAGATACAAAAGTTTATTTGAGTTGGCGGCATGTTCAACTAGATATAAAAGGATATAATGTTTTTACAAAAACACATGAAGACCCTATCGTATGGGAAATTAAATGGCCGCGAGCTATGTTACATGAAGGAGATGTGCTTTGTTGTGTCGAATTAGTTGATTCGGTATCAATTGCTTCTAGCACGAATTTTCTTGTACATGTATTGTCCGACCCAAATGACGGCTCTGCGTTTGTCGTTTCTGATGATTTTAGCGCTTTTCAAAATGCTGTAATCCATCTTGCTACTCTTGGGGACAAGATGGAAAAACAAATGGATGAACAACGTAAAGAATTTCAAAAATGGACAAAGGAAACAAAAGAAATCAAACAAATTGCGACAAGTGCATATGATAAAGCCGTTTCGGTAGAAAATAAACTAGACCAGATAGCTATCAGCGCAGAAGTTAAGATTCGAGAATTTTAGCTATATGGTTTATTTTTATATATATAAAAATTTTTATACTCAATAGAGAGGGGTTACAAACATATGGCTGATGCAGAAAATGCAAAAAAAATTAGTTTTTTTCACGGTTCTGAAACAAAACTAAACGACAGTATTACCGCCGGGACTATTGGTACAAATAGCGTCGTTATTTCTACAGAAGATAATATGATTTATGTAGATGATTCTAAAGTGCCGCATACACTTGGCAACGCTAAGTCTAAGCAGGCTCACACTGTTCAACTAGGTGTTGGTGGAAGCGTTGGAGGTATCAAGACAGGCGATGTTATTGAAGCGGGTACTGACTTAGATGCGTTAATCAAAAAGATTATTATGAAACGTGTACCTGCTACATACATTGCACCTAAGATTTCTCTTGCAGTTTCAAAAGGTGCTCAACCGGGCAATTATGAAGTTGGTACTACGCTTACGACAACAATGACAGCAAACTTTACAAAGCAAGATGCTGGCGCTCTTACCGCAATCAAGATTTCTGATGGTACTGTAGACGTACTTGAGGGTACCACTAGCCCGCTGATTCTATCTGACCATTCAATTACTGTTGGAGAAGGTACTACTTCTTTTAAAGCTATCGCTTCTTATGCTGAAGGTGCAATCAAGCAGGATAATCTTGGGGACGATTCCCCAGCTGGTCATATTACTGCTGGCTCTATTACATCAAATGTACTTTCTTATATTGGAAAGCGGAACGCTTTTTATGGTACTGGCGTAGGCTCTGTCCCTGAATTAAATTCTGCAATTATACGTGGTCTTACTGGTAAGTCTCTTAATCCTACTGCTGGTACCAAACTTACCATTAAAGTCGCTCAAGGGCAACAGTATATTGTTTTCGCCTATCCTGCGGCTCTTCGTGATGTAAGCCAAGTTAAATACGAAGAAACAAATGATATTGGTATGGCTTCTAGCTTTACCAAGCAAACCGTGTCTGTCGAAGGTGCCAACGGAGCAACAGCTGCAAACTATAAAGTCTATAGCTACGCTATGGCTGCTCCTGCCGCAGCTCCAATGACATTTACAGTAACCATTTAGAAAGGAGTCACAAATTATGGCTATTGATAGCACAAAACTATTGGTTGCTGTAAAAGCCTATTCTCGTGGTAATGCTCTTCCACTTGATGCTTCGAGTGTCCATGAGACATTAGCAGCCGCACAGACCTATGCAGATTCAGCTATTGCTTATGGCGGTCAAGTCATTACCGCATTGGTTGACGGTAAGTATAAAGCATATATGCTTCAACCAAAAGCTGAGGGTACAGGTTTTAATCTTTCTCCTATTGGAATTGATGGTGAAATTGATCCAACCAAGGTAAAAGAGTATGTTAAGGTAGTAGAAGCTCTTCCAGAAACCGACCAAGAACAAGGCGTCATCTATATTAATACTACAGATAACAAAGGATATATTTATACCGGTTCTGGTTTCAAAGTAATTTTTGAACAAGTTGAGAATCTTAAAGCAATCATTGAAGCCATTCAAGCTAAATTAGATAGTTTGACTGGTGAAGGTGAAGGTTCTGTAAAGAAAGCTCTTGCAGATGCAAAGGCATATACAGATACTACTGTCGCTGGCAAGGCTGATAAAGCAACTACTTTAGCTGGATATGGCATTGCTGATGCTTATACAAAAGAAGCAACTGATACTGCAATCGCTTCTGCTATTGCGAAAGCAGACCATTTAAAGCGTGCTATTGTCGATACTCTCCCTGCTGTCGATGAAGCTGATGCTAATACTATCTATATGGTTCCAGTTGATGACCATTATGATGAATACATTCTCGTTGTAGCTAGTGAAGTCAAGAAATTTGAAAAAATCGGTGACAGCAAGGTAGACCTTTCTGATTACGCGACTAAAGATGAAGTTGCGACCGCCAAGCAAGCTGCAATTGATGCTGCCGCTACTGACGCTCAGACCAAGGCAGATGCCGCACAAACTGCCGCGATTGCAGAAGCGCAGAAAAAAGCCAATGCGGCTCAAGCTGCTGCCATTGCTGCTGCTGTTGAAAAAGATACTGCCACTCTGACAAGCGCAAAAGAATATGCTGATGGTCTTGCTGCTAATTATGAAAAAGCAGGTGCCGCAGCCAAGGCTCTTGAAGATGCAAAAGCATATACTGATACTCAAGATGCCACAACGCTTGAACAAGCTAAAGCATATACTGATGGTCAAATTTCTCCCATTCAAGAGAATTTAAATACTAAAGTCGATGCTGCTCAAGTAAAAACTATTCTTTCTGAAAAAGTCGGTGACATTGCCGAAGGTACTACTATTAAGCAGTATATTGATACAAGCGTAGGTTCTGGTGGAACTGCTAGTGCAGAAGCAATTGCAGCAGCAAAGAAAGAAGCCATTGAAACTTCTAAAACTTACACGGATAACGCTTTAACAATTGTAGAATTTTAGGAGTTAAAATGGCTGTAGTTCGTGTATATACAACTGTGGCCGCAAAATTAAATAAATTACCAGTTAGCGATGGAAATTTAGTTTTTGTTTCCGATACCCGTCACCTCTATTTAGATTATAACGGTCTACGAATTAAATATAATTGTATCCAAGAATTTCCTACAGACAAAGATAGAATTGATAAATTAGCACCAGTTGAAGGCTATTATTATGTAGAAGAAACTGGTGTGATGTGGCGTTATAAAGACGGTTGGAAGCAGCTTACTCCTTCTAATTTACAAACCATAACTTTTGGTACTTCTATTGAAGATTTTCCAAAAGAAGGAAAAGAAACTATGATATATATTGCCGATAAAGCAATTTATAAATGGAATGCGGCCCTTCATACATATATGTGTGTTGCTAATAATACAGAATGGACAACTATTTAAAGGAGATATGAATGAGTCAAGTTAAATTTGTAGCTGCTACTCTTGCCGGCTATCAAGGTCTTACAAATAAAGATGCTAATACTCTTTATTTTGTAGAAGAAGAACAGCGTATTTACAAAGGTGATACCCCATATTCTGGTGGTATTTATGAAAAAGTAAGCGCACTTCCTACGCAGGGTAAAATTAATACCCTATATATTGTAGGTGATAATGGAGACAATGTTGCCTATTGGGACGGCACCAAGTATATTACAGTTGTTAAGCCAACAACTGTTGCCGCAGACCTTTCTGCCCTTACCAAGCGCGTTACTACAGCAGAAGGTAATATTTCTGCCGCAGATGAAAAATTAACAGTTATTCAAGGTGAAGGCGAAGGCTCTATCAAGAAAGCTGCCGCTGATGCTAAGCAAGCTGCTATTGACGCCGCTGCCACAGACGCTACTTCTAAAGCCGACAAAGCTCTAGAAGACGCTAAAGCTGATTCTGCTACCAAGAAGACAGAAGCTATTAAAGCTGCTGCTGCTGAAACTACTAAGCAAGTTGGTGCTGCCAAGACCGCTCTACAAGCCGAAATTAATAAGAAAGCTAACAAGGCTACTACTCTTGCTGGTTATGGTATCGCCGATGCCTATACAAAAGAAGAAGCCAATACAGCAATTAACTCTGCCGTAGCTAATGCCCATCACCTCAAGCGTGAAATTGTTAAAACCTTGCCTGCTGTTGACTCAGCCAATGAAGACACAATCTATATGGTTCCTGATGGTGGCGATTCTACTGCCGCAGGTTCTAATAAGTCTGTCTACACCGAGTATATGCTTATTAACGGTGCCTTTGAACGTATTGGTACCTCTGATGCAGACCTTAGCAACTATTTTACCAAAGACCAAGTAACTGGTGCTATCAACACTGCTAAGAGCGAAGCTGCTACCGATGCTCAGTCCAAGGCTGATGCTGCTAAGACCGCTGCTGTAACTGCTGCCGCAACCGATGCCAAGGCAAAGGCCGATACAGCTGAGAAGAACGCTAAAGCTTATGCCGATGGTCTGGCTAAGAATTATGCGACCGCTGCTCAGGGCGCTAAGGCTGATACGGCTCTACAGGCCGCTGATGTTGTTGAGGGCACTACAAATGGTACTATCTCTGTTAAGGGTGCTGCCGTCAAAGTTCACGGTCTAGGCACAGCTGCCTATGCTGCCACTAGCGCTTTTGCTACCGTTGCTCAGGGTACAAAGGCTGACTCCGCTGTTCAGGCTGCTGACGTTATTTCTGGAACCGCTAATGGCACAATCTCTGTCAAAGGTAAAAATGTTGCAGTTAAAGGTCTAGGTTCTGCGGCCTATCAGAGCAGTGACGCTTTTGATGCTTCTGGTACTGCTGCCGGAGCTCTTTCTTCTGCTAAGGCCTATGCTGATACAAAGAAGACCGAAGCCGTTAACGCTGCCGCTAAGGATGCTACAACCAAGGCTGACAATGCTCTTGCTGCTGCGAAAACTTATACTGACAACGCCCTCACCTGGGGTACACTCTAATTTAAAATAGATTAAGGAGATTGTATGTCTGCAAATATTAAATTTTATACAGGTGTACAATCAGAGTATGATGCTCTTGGAATGGAAAGAATAGACCCTAATGGTATCTATTTTCTTTCAGATTCCAAGAGCATCATGAAAAATAATATCAAATATGGCAGTGGCGATGTTAAGGTCGCCACTGCTTCTGCCGCAGGTATTATCAAGCCCGGCACTGATTTTGATATTGCTTCTGATGGTACGCTTACACTCTATAAAGCGATGTCTATTAATAGTTTTTCAAACAATAGCGGCACGCTTGAAATCGGTTCTTCACTTTCTTCTTCAACCTTCTCTTGGAGTTTAAGCAAGCAGCCTTCTAAACTGACAATTACGGCAAGTAGCCAGTCTTCTGATGTTAACAAAACACAATCTGGTTCTGCTTTGGTTTCCTTTACAAAACCATTGACTACCACGACAACCTTTACGCTTACTGCTACAGATGTGCGCAACGCTGTTGCTTCAAAACAATCTACTATTTCTTTCTTAAACGGTAAGTATTATGGTGTAAGTAATATTACAGATATTTCTAAGATGGATGCGGCTTTTATTAAAGGTTTCACTAAAAACCTAGTATCTGGCCGCACTGGTTCATGGAGTGTAACTGCAAACGCAGGACAGTATATTTATTTTGCTATTCCTGCTACTTTTGGAACTCCTGTATTCTATGTAGGTGGTTTTGAGGGCGGTTTCAGCAAAGTAAAGACTTTTGATTTTCAGAACTCAAGTGGTTATACCGCTTCTTATAATATTTATAAATCAACTAGCGCTGGTCTAGGTACAACTACGGTGGAGGTGAAATAATGCCAATTCAACTTATTGATAAAATTAAGCAGAAGAATAATGGCACTTTCAAACTTGTAGATGCATCTGACATTAATTGGGACACTAATGTTCCAAGCGATAAAGTTCCAGCAGACTATGTTAAAAAAGATGCGATGAATACGGCTATTGCGCAAGCGGTTGCCGCAGCCCCGCACCTTAAACGTGTTGTCTTAGCAAAGGGTTCTACTCTTCCTGCTGTTGGTGAAGATAACACAATCTATATGTTACCTGATTTAACTGAATCACAAAACGAATATACTGAATACTTTTGGATTAACGGAAAGTTTGAAAAATTAGGCGGTTCAAAGACTGACCTTACAAATTATCCATCTAGAAACGACATGGACACCGCAATCAATGCGGCTAAGAATGCAGCATCAACAGATGCACAAAATAAAGCAAATAAAGCTCTTACAGATGCAAAGGCGTATACAGACCAAGAGAAAGCAAAGTATCTTCCATTGGCAGGTGGAACTCTTTCTGGTAAGGTAAAATATGCGGCCAATCAATCTATCAGTGATAACAATGATTTGGTAACTAAAGCATATGTTGACGCTAAGGCCGCAGGAGTAAAGCCTGATGATATGCTTACTCCTTCTCAGATTACCACTGGTACAATCAACGGTGCCATCCAAGTAAAAGATAAAAATGTTCAAGTATTTGGATTAAAATCTGCCGCATATCATGAAGATACAGACTTTTTAACACCAAGTGATTTAACTTGGAATTCTATTGCGTAATGTTTCAGAAAGGGCGTGAGCAAGATAGCAAGAGTAAAATTTATCAGAGATAAAGAACCTAATATCAAAGCCCTCACCGCAAGTAAAAAAGTATTAGACGGTGCATTATATGTCGCTACTGATACTGGTACTATGTGGATGGGTATTTCTGCGACCTCTCTGATGCAAATTAAAGATAATATCAATACAAACACTACTTATAATCTGACTAAAGACGGTAGCACAATTACCCTTAGTGGCAGTGATGGTAGTATAGTTTCTATTACAGATTCTAATACTATATATAGCAATGCTACTACTAGTGCCGCAGGCCTTATGTCTGCCGCAGATAAGTCTAAACTTGACGGCATTGCTACTGGCGCAAACAAGATTGTTGTAGATTCTTCATTCGTTGCCGATTCTACCAATCCTGTACAGAGCAAGGTAATCAAAACTGCTCTTGACGGTAAGTCTAATACTGGTCACAAGCACGTTAAGGCTGACATTACAGACTTCCCTACAAGTATGCCAGCAAGCGATGTCTACACATGGGCGAAAGCAGCTTCTAAGCCAAGTTATACTATTGGTGAAGTGAGTGGCAATCTTGCAGCTTCGCGCATTAGCGGTACGATTAGTGCGGCAAATCTTCCTAGCTACGTTGATGATGTTCTAGAATATGCGTCTCTATCTAAATTCCCAACAACGGGCGAATCTGGCAAGATTTACACAGCTCTAGATACAAATAAAATCTATCGTTGGAGTGGTAGTGCATATGTTGTAATTTCTGAAACCGTTGCACTTGGTACAACTCATTCTAGTGCTGGCTATGGTGACGAATCTCGTGCTGCGTATAATCACTCGACTAAGACAAGTGGTAATCCGCACCATGTCACAAAAACTGACGTAGGCCTTGGTAATGTTGATAATACAGCGGATTCAGCCAAATCAGTTAAATATGCAACTAGCGCTGGTTCCGTTGCTTGGTCTAATGTATCAGGAAAACCATCTTCAATGCCCGCTTCTGATGTATATTCTTGGGCGAAGCAGCCATCTAAACCTTCATATACAGCAAGCGAAGTTGGCGCAGCTCCCGCAAGTCACTCTCACTCCTATCTACCTCTTTCTGGTGGTACAATGAGTGGCCGCATCCTTCGTGGCGCTGGTGGCAGTTGGATTTCTGCACGCAATAACGTTGTTGCTTTTGGTACTACCGCTAATTCACTGTCATACAATCCAGTTGTAGGCCAAAAGACTTCTAAAGGTGCTTGGACTGTTGGTAACTTAACAGGTGATGAGCGTTTAGTGTTCTCTTATGATACAGATACGAATTTTGATGCTGGTAACAATAGCAGCAATCGAACCTATTTGCCTATTGGCAATAGTTCACAGGAAATTATCACCTCTACTACAATTGGTTCACAGTCTGTAAATCATGCTAATACAGCGGGTTCTGTCGCATGGAACAATGTTTCTGGTAGACCTTCTTCTATGCCAGCTAGTGATGTGTACGCTTGGGCCAAGGCTTCAAGTAAACCTTCCTATTCTTGGTCTGAAATTTCTGGTAGGCCAACAATTCCTTCTGTTGGCAATGGTACTGTTACCATTACACAGAACGGTGCGACAAAGGGTACATTTACGCTAAATCAATCTGGTAATGCGACCATCGCACTCACGGATAATAACACGGTATATAGTTTGCCTGCTGCCACTTCTTCTGCTCTTGGTGGCGTTAAGGTTGGTTCTAATATTACTAATAGTAGTGGCACAATTTCTCTTACCAAAGCAAATGTAACTGCGGCTCTTGGATATACACCTCCTACTTCTGATACTAACACTTGGCGTCCAGAAGAGGTCATTATTTCTTCAACTCAACCCAGTGCAAGCACCTGCAAGTTGTGGATAAAAATTTAAAATTATTGGGCAAAGTATTATAATTTTTACTCTTTAATTTTAGATACAATAGAGAGAAAAATCTTAAAGACACTACGAAGATATGGTAATGAAGTTAAATCAGATTCCATATAACAAAATAGATTAACTCTTACCATATCTTCTTTTATATATATGTATCACTGCATATCGCTAAGGAGAACACCATGAACGAATATCCTTATTTTAATCCATATGCGCCATATATGCCTATGCAGAATAGCGCGTATCCATCAGCAAACCAAATTCAAGGGGTTAGATTTGTGTCTAATCGTCAAGAAGCGGAAAGCTGTGCCGTTCCTCGCGGAACAAAAGCGTTGCTTATGGATTCAAATAAGGATATTTTTTATTTGAAAGAAACTGATATGAATGGTATATCTACTATTTCAGAATACTCCTTCAAAAAAGTTGAGCCGCAAACTGCGGATAACTATATAACAAAAGATGAATTCAACAAATGGAAGGAGCAGTATGAATCAATTATTTCAAACATTGCAGCAAACACAAACGCCGCAAAACAACCCAATGACCGAGTTGTTGGACTTCATTAAAAGTAGTAACATCACACCTCAGCAAGCCCAAGAGAAGGTTCAATCTCTTATCTCTTCTGGGCAGATGTCTCAACAGCAATTTGAGACGCTAAAACAACAGGCTATGAATATAGCCAAATTCTTCAATTAGTTTATCCCCTTGTGCGCACAGGATAAAATATTTCTATATACCACGATAGAAAGAAGATTATTATGGAAAATATGTCTCTATCCGATATTGCGGCAGTCACTAAAGACAACGACAATTGGGGCGGTGCTGGTGGCTGGATTTGGATTATTGTTCTTTTCCTATTTATGTATGGTAATGGCTGGAATCGCAACACCACTACAGAACAGCCTGTTACCGAAGCAGGTCTTTGCAACGCTATGAATTTCAATAATCTTGAAAATAGCGTTGGCCGCATGTCTGACTTAATGCAGACACAATTCATGCAGACTTCACAGGGCCTAGCATCTGTTGGCTATGAGAATCTACGCAATTTCGCATCTACTCAGGATGCTATCAAAGATGGTAATTATGCACTTTCTAGCCAGCTAGCGAATTGTTGCTGCGAGAATAAGCAGGCCACAGCAGACCTTAAATACAGTGCTGCAATGAACACCGCTTCTATTAACGAGAACACCACCGCACAGACCCAAAAAATTCTAGATGCTCTTGCACAGGATAAGATTGAGTCTCTACAGGCTCAAGTTTCCGAGCTTAAAACCCAGAATATGTTCTGCGGCGTACCTCGTATTTCCCCTTATGGCTATGGCGTAGTGCCTAACTTCGCTACTCCTTGTGGCTGCAATGGAGCTACTTTTTAATCCTATCTATCTTTAGGAGTTTATTATGGGCATCAAAACAGTAGGTAGATTCACTTATGATAGCGCTACTGCGATTACACTAGCTGCTGGCGACACCATTCCAGTACCTAATTCAACAGTATCCAATAAGTGTGTCTCGTGCGATGGTAAGAACATCACTATTAACAATAGCGGTCTTTATCAGATTGTGGCGAATTTCACATTTGCCGCAACAGCAGAAGGACCAATAGAAACACAAATGTATCGCAACGGCAACGCTCTTCCAGCGGCACATGCTATTGACACAGGCGCCGCAGCAAGTAATCTTGTGTCTCAAGCGTTTTCCGCACTTGTCACGGTTCCTTGCAATGCTCCGCAAGCAACAATTAACGTTAAGGCGTTAAGTGCTACGAGTGTCCGTATTTCCAACATTATTGTGGTAAAGATTGCGTAATGGAAATTTTTAAAACGCTACTTGACCAAGTCGATGATGAGATATGCGGCGCAAAGGAGTACGCGGAGCTAGCGCTGTCGTTAAAAGACGAATCGCCGCAACTGTCTAATATGTATAATGATTTGTCTAAGCAAGAGTATTCTCACATACAGATATTACATTCACATTTACTCAAAGTTTATGAATCTTTTGGAGAACAAACTGATATAGTGCAGAGTCTATTTGATTGGCAAAACAAGAAACTAATTGACGGTGCGGCACATGTCAAGACATTAATTGATATGTACAAGTAGCTTAAAATTTTTTGGGCAGAATTATGTAAATAGTTCTGCCCATTTTTTATGTATATTAGTAAAATTTTTAAAGAAATAAAAGGAGATAGAAATTGGGTAATTCTGTAAGTGTATGGGCTAAAGATGTTTCAAACACTGGCTTCACCGTTGTGGGTAAATTTAACAACAATGGCTATACATATGAGTATTCCGGTTGCCGTTTTACCCTTTCTATTGATGGCGTAGGTAATATTTATGACCAAAAACTAACGTTTTCAAAGGGTCAATCTTTTGAATTTTCCGCTTACTACAATGCAGGTGCATCATCCTCTGCCCGCACATACACGATTCACGCTTGGTGGGATTCAAGCGGTTTCGGTTATGTTGATAATAACTATGCGACTAGTACCGTAACAATTGGAGCGTCTGTATCTGTACCGCCAGCGGTAACAAATGTAAAATTAACTAGAAAATCAGACACTTCTTTGACAGGAAGTTGGACAAATAACGGTAGCGGGACTTCTGCTGTTACAAAGAATACAGTCGATTTTTATGCAGAAAGCGGCGGCGGCGGCGGCGGCACATGGACGAATGGAGTAGGCGGTACAGGTGCACGAACTAGTCAAGCCTTCACTGGTGCGGCGAATAGTAGGTATCAGTTCCGAGTATCTTCTGGCAACAGCGCAGGCACTTCTGCTACACAATATTCAAATTTTCTATATACTACGCCAGCAACGCCCACCGTGTCTAATGCTATGGGTATTATCTATCCTTCTGCTGGTAATTTAAACTTTACAGTCAATGCAGATGCCGCGCATTATCCATCAGGTAAAATTAATTGGCAATATTCTACCAATGGTGGTTCCTCTTGGTCTAGCACATACACAAGCGATAGCTTGGTCGTGTCTGTCGCGTCTAGCGATTCTCGGTTCAATAGCTTTATTATGGGGCTGAAAACTAATAGCAATTGCTATATTCGTGCGCAATGTTACAATGCGGATAACACATTGACTTCTGGTTGGTCTGCGGCTAAGAAGATTGAAGTTAAAATGCAACCTATCGCATATGTTAATTTGCCTAATGGAGCTAGTGTTAAAGCTGTATATATCAATATGCCAGCAGATTATACCCCCCCACCTAAGAGAAATTATTAGTCTTGTTCAGTCAAAAATTAAGATTAATGGGCAAGTTCCAACAAAGTCTCAAATTGATTTAAACAATAGCACTAAAGATTGTGTATTTTTGAATTTAACTTCTGATAGAGAATATACAATTACAACAAATAGTGTTGTTAAGCCAATTTTGTCAAGAGATGACACATTAAATTTAACTTCTAAGCTACCACAAAATACACCAAGAAAACGCTCTGGACTTATTGCGTTAAATTCAAAATTTGATTATGCAATTTGGGTACGTAGCGTATTTATGATGCCAGTAGACGGTGATGCAATAAATATAACTGGTAATTTTACAGACAAAGACGCAGAAACAGCAACGAATGTTGTTAACAAAAGAGTTGTTTTAAATAGAAGTAACTGTATTTATGCTGGGTGTCAGAGTAGAGCTAGTGCTAGCATGGGAGACGTTATAAATATCGGTAGTTTTAAAATTAACGTTGAAACACAAGATAAATCTAATATGATGTATTATTTGCATTTACCAATAGATTGGTTAACCACTTAATCAATATAGGAAATAAAAGGAGTATAAATGAGAATTCTAAATGAGGAAGACGTTGAGATTAAAGAATCTGACGTTGATACCACGAAAGGCTATTTAAAATCTGATAAAAAATTTATTGTTCATCATGAGGAACAGCCAGAAATTTCAGAGAAAAAGCACTATGAAGTTGAACGTTTTGTCTTTGAAGATGGCTCGCAAATGCTTATTGAAACCAACGAAGACCCGCACGTAAAGGTCATTGATGACCAAGCAGGTATCTTTGAGTATGTAGACCAAGGCGAAGGTAATGTTTATCATGGCGCAGAAATTAAATCTGTAATTGACCAAGAGCGTGTCGAGCATAAAGACGCATATGATGAATATGAAGATATTCAGCGTTATATTCTATATACTGAGAAAGAGCTTCAAGCACGTAAAGAAGCCGAAGAAAAGCAGGCTAAGCAGACTGCTTTTATGGAGAATGGCCCTGACCAGCTTGAGTCTAATACTACCTCTATTGGTGATTTAACTATTATGTTATCTGAGATTGTCGCGGGAAGTGATGAATAATGGCAGTATCTAAAATGGCCTTTAAAATCGTTAAGAGTGCAGTACAAATCCGTCTTGAGCGTGGTGAAGAGCTGGAAGACATTCTCGCCAGTTATCCTAAGCTGTCTGCGGAACAGGTTGCTGAACTTCGTGAATTCTATACTCCAAAAGAAAGTGAGTAACTATGGATTTTATGCTAGGAGCAATTGCTTGCGCACTTGTAATTACAATTGTCGGCACTGTTAAAAAGTTTGTCGTTAATCGTTTTTTACAGATGGAATCTGATATTAATGACCTAAATGAGCTTGTTTCCGAGATTGTTTCTGGAAGTGATGAATAATGGCACGTCCCGTTAAAGGTGTTTCCGCACTCGCTTTTAAAATCGTCAAGAAAGCCGTTAAGATTCGTTTAGATCGTGGCGAAACTCTTGATGATATTTTACACAGTTATCCTAAGCTATCTCAGGCTCAGGCCGATGAAATTCTTGAAGAATTCAAGAATTATAAAACCGAATAGGAGATTTTAAATTATGTTTGATTTATCATCTATTTCTACAATGATTATGCCGACTATTCTTGTTCTTGGTCTTTGTGTCGGCTATATTGTCAAGAATCTTGTTCCTAATGATTCCGTTAATCGCTTTATCCCTCTAATCGTGGGTGTTGTTGGTCTTGTCGCAGGCGTTGTTTCTGCTATTACTACTGGCACTCCCGTTACTCTTGAACTTATCGTTGGCTCATTAGTTAGTGGTTTATCGAGCGTTGCTGTCTACGAACAGTTTAAGAATCTTATGTGCGGCAAGACTAAATAGTTAAATAAAAAGAGCCGCAAATGCGGCTCTTTTTTTATTTCCAATAGAAAGGAAAATTATGGATTGGAAAAACATTCAAGCTGATGTAACTAAGATTCTGCCATGCGACTATACCGCAGGTCGTGAAGGTGCCAATATTACTGGTATTACCATTCACCATATGGCTGGTAATCTTTCTATCGACCAGTGTTATAATCTATGGAGTCGTTCACAGACTTCTGCACACTATGCGGTTCAGTCTGACGGAAAAATTGGTCAAATGGTCAATGACTGGGATACAGCTTGGGCTTGCGGCAACTGGTATGCCAATACTCATACTATCTCTATCGAACACGCTAATAACAATAGTAATCCTTGGACTGTCTTCCCTGCTGCTCTAGAGTCTGGAGCACACCTTGTTGCTGCTCTTTGTCTCTATTACAACCTTGGCCGTCCTCAGTGGCTAGTCAATGTCTTCCCCCACAAGTATTGGTCGTCCACAGCATGCCTACCTATTAACGATACAGAACTTCTTACCAAAGATGGTTGGAAACTTCTAAAAGATATTCAAGTTGGCGAAGAAGTTGCTAGCGCCGTAATGGATGATTTATCTATTGTTTGGGCACCTGTCCGCCGCTTAGTTCCAGTCCATACTTCCGACTGTTGGTTAAGCCGCGACCTTGAAGCCACATCTGACCATCGCATCCTTGCCAAGAGTCAGTTTGGCAAAGAAGTTGTCGCACCTTGGAAAGATGTTTGCGGCTGCACAAAAAAGAAAGTGACAAACACTTATTATTTACCAAATGCAGGTGAAATGTACGGTGAAGGTCTGCCGCTAACTGATACAGAACTTGAGCTTATTATTGCTGTTCAGGCTGATGGTCATTATTCACGTGATTCTCGCCGCGACGGTGCTCTTGAGAATGTTCGTTTCCATCTTAAAAAGGAACGCAAGATTGAACGTCTGATTGAGCTGCTTGACGATACTGGTTATACCTACTCCATCAATTGCAAGAAAGATGGTACTACAGACTTTATCATCGAAAAGTCTTTACATGATTTTGCCGAGCAGTATCTAAAAGATAAGCATTTCACTATGGAATTTGGTTTCGCTCTTGATAAGCGCCAAAAGAAACTATTCCTTGACCGCATTCAGGATTGGGACGGTTGCCGTGCTGGTTACTATTATTCATCTGCCGCACAAGATAATCTTGATGTGGTTCAGATGATTGCTGCTACTGCTGGTGTTGGTACTCAAATGCTTGAGGGTGACCGTGTAAACTTTAAGAAGCAGTTCCGTTCTGTTCAAAATGCTAATGCCAAACGTTGCTATGATAAGAAAGTTTCTTGCGTTACCGTTGATACGGGCTTTATTCTTATTCGTCAGCATGGCCGCACTACAATTGTTGGCAATTGTCCAGGCGAACTAGCGGGTAGTCAAAATGCCGAATACATGAGTCGCGCGCAGGCTTGGTACGATGCAATGAAGAACGGTACTGAAGCTGCTCCTGCTCCTTCTACAAATACGCCTACTCCCGTTCCTGCTCCTACTAATAAGGCTCCGCAGGGCAAGGCTATTGTAAATGTTCACTATGCTCTCCGCAACCTCAACGGTGGCTGGAATGACACTGTTACTAATTTCAATAACACTGATTCCAATGGTTTTGCTGGTGTACCTTGCGGCAAGCACGATTATCTGTGCGCTTGGGTTGACCGTGGCACTCTCAAGTATCAGGTTCACACTCAGCAGGACGGTTGGCTAGATTATATCTCTACAGGCAATAAGAACGACCTAGTTAATGGCTGTGCTGGTATCGGTGGCCATGCCATTGATGGTGTCCGCATGTACTATATCACTCCTAACGGTGAAGAGTACAAGCAGGTCTACTATCGTTCTCAGACTGTTGACCGTGAAGGTTGGCTAAACTCTGTATGCGATGATGGCTCTACCTATGGTGGCGATGATTACGCTGGCATCTACGGTGAAGCTCTTGACCGTCTACAGGTCTGCATTTCTGATGCTAATCCTTTTTAATTAAATAAAATAAGGGGTATTCTCTTAATTGAGAATACCCCTCTTTTTTTTTATGGCTTTTAAAAAGCCGATTCATTTTTATTGATTTCAATATTGGCCGCACATCCAATACAAATAGCATCTGCGGTATCGCTATCTACTTCTTTTTCATAGTGCTCTTGGATAAAATCAATGGCGGTTTGTTTTTGCTCCGCTCTCTTTCTACCCCATGACATACCGTACTTATCTTTCAGCACCTTGCGCCAGTGTGATGGAGATAAACAGTATAGATTCTTTTCATGCTTCTCACACCAAAATAAAATCATAGCTTGAATATATGCTAATTTTTTGTATGTTTCAACATTGCCCATCTGCAATTGAATATCTTCATAGGCAACAGCATCAAAATGATAGGCCACATATAGCTTATCTAAGTTCTCAAGAAACTGCGTTAATCTTTTACCTAGCTCTTGGTTTGACTTAATTTCAAAAGTACCATATTTTACTAATTTATCATCATCGAAAATCGCTACACCCGTTACTCGACTAGCTTGGTCGAGCGCCAAGAGACGCATTAAACATCAATTCCCGCGAAGTCAAGTTTATTTGCATATAGCTTAGCAAATAGAACGGTATTCGTAACAGCGCCTACGCCATTGGGGACTGGTGTGATATAATCAGCCAAATCTTTAACACTATCATAATCTACATCGCCGCAAATATGTCCTTGTTCATCATAGTTAATGCCAACATCAATGATGTTTAAGCGGAATACATCAAGATTGGAAGTATTAAAATGCTTTGGTTGTCCAATAGCAGAAACAAATACATCTTTATCGCTAAAATTATTCATTCCTTCTGTTGAAATAAATTTACTTTTACTGTGATAAAGCGTTACAGTGCAATCTTGTTGTAATAATAGTTCTGCGAGAGGTCGCCCAACTCGCATGGACCTGCCAACAACGGCGACATTAAGTCCTGCAAGATTATTGTTATAGAGTGTTTGAATAATTTTTAGACATGCCGCAGCAGTACAGGGAGCCTTGCGATATGCAATAGGGTCTTTGCTGCCATATAGATGTGCCGAAGATTTATTAGAAAGACCATCAATATCAAGCCGCATTGGAATCATATTATATAATGATTGAGTTGCTTCGCCATAATCTGAGATAAGAATTATTCCATTGATATTTGGGTCTTGTGACCATCTGCGAATTTGTAGACTTACATTTTGAATTGTGTCGCATTGAACTGAGACTATTGTAGACTTATATTTCTCGGCATTGCGCTCAATGGAACGGAGATACGAACCAGCTGCCGCATCGTCCGCTCGATAGATAATACCAAGAGTAGGATTAAGGGTAGGGTGCGGGTCAATGGCAACTGTCTCTAGCTTTTTAATAGTAGATTCAATTATCTTGTCCATATATCCTCCTTAAATCCCCGTACTGCCAAAAGAACCTCTTTCAACCGCAGTGAGATTATCAACTGGATTAAACTTAATCTTAGGCTGTTTCTTTTGGATACGGAATTGACAAATACGAGTGCCTTTTGCAATAACTACTGGACGAGTAGCATAAGCAGGAAACATCCAAATATCTGAATTGGATGCGAATGAATTGTCAATTACGCCGATTGAATTAGTCTGTAGAAGACCATATCGTTTAAAGGTAGAAGAACGAGGTGCTAGAATAGCTTCATATCCATCAGGCAGCTGACAAGCAAAACCAAGAGAAATAAGTTTGAATTCGCCCGGCTGCATTGAAACATCTTCTGCGATATACGTATCAATCCAATCTGACCCGTCTTTTTGCTCTAGCGCAGGGGAATCAACATATCGAATCTTAATAGTCTCTAAATTACTCAAAAATATCATCCTCACTATCATCGTCATTAGTGGAACGCATAGACTCTGCCGCATAAGGTAATTCTACATCAAAGATAGGAATAGTAGGTTCCTTAATATCATTGACAGTGAAAACTGCCTTGACCTGGTAGAACGAATCTACGACCTCTCCGCGCTCTTTAACTAGCTTCTCGGAATAGCTGAACGCAGATAGAGAATAACCATCTTGTGCGGCCTGCTTCTGTAATTCTTCGCGGAAAGACACAACATCTTCAATCGTCTCAACACGATATTCAGCAGTGTTCTTGATAACGTAATGACGCATAATTAAATACCTTCCTCGATAACAGGCAGAGTCGTAAGACCCTTAATTTTACTTACTACTTCTGGAATATAACTCTTTGGGCCGAGAACATAAATCTCTTGAATGCTATATTCTTTCTCTAAATATGGCGTGAAGTTTCCCTCAAATTCTGGGAACCAACACATCTTCTGTGAATCAACCTGCTCTGTATCACCTTGTACCATAAACTTAATAGCTGATGCGGGGAAAGCCGCCACGATTAGCTTATTCATTATTCCACCTCAATTACAAAATCTTCTGCTTCAAATAGCATAAACATATAAACATTATCGGTCTTATACTCTTTAATCCAAATCTGATAAGTATCTTCGGCGTGCTGATATTCAATGTCAAGAATGCGGCCACGGAATGCAAGACATTCTTTGAGTTCTTGAATCATCTTATCATAATTTGGGTTTTTAAGATTGAAGGTAGTGTAATAATGAAGTTCATTATTAAGTAACATATAGTAATGCTTTTTATGATGCGTTGAAAGCCATGCCCCTACATTGACGAACATTGCATTTACTTCATCCTGTGAAGGTGGCGTAATCTTGGCATACATTTTTTTGTTAATTTCGTAATTATTAATAGTAGTGTCCAAGCTATTTCCTTTCTTCTTTGTTTGTAATTATATTATATCATAATATTTTACAAAAGTCAATAAAAAAATGAGGGATAGAACAAAATCTATCCCTCATACTTAAATATCCAAAAGCACAATATCATTTGCCGCATGTGTCTTCTGAAGGTCAATTACTCGTTGATTAGAGCTGCCTTTAAAAGCAAGCGTTAAATCTTTCTTCTCTTGGATAAATGGGCCATCTACTAGAACATCAGCGAGTCGCAAAATAGGTTCTAGATAATAATCGTCTTTATTCTTTTTGATTCTCTCTTGGAGCTGTTCATAGGTGTATCCAGTATAAATCCAAATTTTAATATCAGAACGAGTAGCTTTAACTTTTTCAATTAAAGTTAAAATCGTTTTTAAATTTTTTGTAAATAAAGGTTCGCCACCCTCGATTACAAAATGATTAAAATAAGGAGTCGTTTTAAAAGTGCCGCAAATGGTATTTTCGTCTACAAAAGTGTACTCGCGTCCACCTTCAATATCCCACGTTTGCGGCGAAAAACATCCTTTACATTTTCTAACGCATCCTTGTGTATATAAAGAAATACCCCATCCGATTGCATTGGTGCATTCACAATAATCAATATAAGCTATTCTCACTGAACCTTCACTCCACTTGATGACTTCTCTCGCTGTTCTGCTTCTTGCTGCTTACCTTTATTGAAAGCGGTCTTATAATTACCAGTTAAATATCCTGTTACTCGGCGAAGCTGCTGAATATTATGACTGCCGCATATGGGGCATTCATCGTTAAATTCATCGCAATAACCACACTCTAGGCAGGTATCATTAGGAACATTAATAGCAAAGTATGGAATATCTTTATCCATAGCATAATTTACAACCTTTTCGAGTGCGTCAATATTGTGCTTAACAGTTGATTCAAGCTCAACGTAAGTGATGCAGCCGGCACTGCTATATCCAGTTAACTGACTTTCAATATCAATTTTTTCAAAAGGTGTTACCTTTTCCCATACAGGAGTATGGACGGAATTAGTGAAATACTCGCGGTCTGATACGTTCGGGATGATTCCATATTTGTCTTTAAACTTATTCATAGCTTTGTAACAAAGGTTCTCTGCTGGGGTAAAATAGTTGCCGAAATTGAGCTTGTATTGCTTCTTAAACTCGTCACAACGCTGTCTAATATGAGATTCAATCCTCTTCGCTAAAGCCATTCCCTCTGGGTGACGCTGGTTCTTTCCGATAAGAAGTTCAAGAGTTTCAGCGAGTCCAATTTGTCCGATGGCTAGAGTGCCATGCTTGAGCGCACTTCTAATTCCTTCTTCTGGAACATATCCAGCCATAACACCATTTTCATACATAAACTTAGCGCTTGCAGGATTTTGAGAACAGATATATTCAAAACGTTCAATTAGCATATCTTTTGCTTCAAAAAGTTTCTTGTCCAAAAGTTCCATGAACTTTTCTACGTCTTTTTCTGATTCCATTGCAAGAGTTGGAAGAATAATTGTAACAGGACAAATATTACCGCGACCGTCTTTTAATTGACCAAAACCGTTAATATCATATCCGTTATATGTTCTACACGTGTTATCGGCAGTCACCTGCCGCACTGACTATATCATCTATCCTATTGGACAGTCTTCTTACTTCGAGATAGCTATTATCTCTACTTCCTTTCGGAATAGTCGATACACATTTAATTAGCTCGGACTCAACTTAAACCTAAGTCCTATCCGAATTCAAAAGATTTTATATGGGCTATAGTTTACGCTTACCCATAGTTGAAGTGTATGTACACGGGTCATTAACATCATATCCAGCATTGTTAGACCAGTCAACATTAACATAATTTGGATACAAACGTTTCGCAGTTGACTTTAAAGCAAGTCTAAATAAATCGTAATTAGGTTCACCTTCTTTTCGATTAACACCCTTCATACATTGAAAAATACCGCATGGGAAAATAGAAGTTTTATGTAGCTTACCAACACCTTCAATTGAAACTTCAAGCAACGCCTTAATTACCATACGTCCTTCTGGTAGTGTACATGTACCATAATTCACGCTAGTAAAGGGCCAGTTTTGTTATCCTATAGGCTTTTTATCCTATAGTTCTTATAGTTTCCTATAAGCTCGGCGTACATTTTCACCTTCGCCATTACGCGGTAAGGGTGGACACTCTTGGGTGGATTATATTTATTCACCACCTACGCTCTACGGTACTAATCAGCCTTTCGTAATCTAATTAGTTACCTCGGTATTTCCATATTATAATGTTCACAAAAATGAACAAATTTATCTTTTTTTCTGCTTAAATAAAAATCAGAATTATCATATAGCCACATTCCTACTGTATGCATATCATGAATATTCTTAAATTTTGTTTCTGATAAAGTCTTATTCTTATAAGTATAAACAGAAGATTTATGCTTTAAAGAAAGATGCTGAAAGCAATAATTAGATATATCATTCATTAACTGTTCAGTCCCACAAAAAGAAATCCAATGATTAAATTTATTTGGATTATTTTTTAAAGGTTTAGCACCAACACTACCATCGCTATCGCAGATACCACGAATAACATCTTTCATAAATTGTTCTGGAATATTTGTTGGTAAGTATGTATGCTCAGTTTTTCTTGATATAACGCCATATTGCTTTAAATCATCAGCCATTATATTACTTCTAATAACAGCTTGTCTCGCTCCACGTCCGTCTCTACCTATTGTAGTGCTAGCTCCGGTTTGTGTAATAAAAGATTCTAATACTTCTAAATCGCATTCGTTGGCCGTAATAGAAATCATCGCAGAATATCCGTTTTTACAATAATCAGTAAAAACGTTGCCGTCTCCTATTATAAAACCAAGAAAATATGCTTTATCTTCTGAATCTATAGTATGAAAATAGTGTTCGTTTAAATTCGGATTAAAAATTAATGTTTTAGAGTATTTAGGATATGGCTTTAAAATTTTTTGTGCAGAAATATAACTAATTCCAACATGGTTTGCCGCATCATTGATTGACATCGGTTTAGATAAATAATATTGGATTAGCTTGTTTTTTGTTTGCTCATCAATTTTTTTCATACATAATCCTTTCACTTATATAAAAGTAAACTGATTATATATAAAATTTATAACGTAGGATTCACCGAATTTGCCCAGATTCTTTCTAAAAATTTCTTTTTAGCCAGCCAACCTTTATTTTAGCTGATTTCCACTACGACTTTGCAGTGAGTTGAGATTGTGATACATTCCTTCGACTGCTTGATAGACTTCTTTCTCTGTCATATCCATAGCATACTTATAAGCATTAGATTGAAGTTTGTATTCTTCATCTTCAATGCCTGCATCTACTGGAATATGCTCCGCATATTCTTTAATGTTAAAAGAAAAATCTGGTTCGCAATAAGTCAATCCGTCAATAAAATGTTTTCTAAATGATTTGCGAACGTAAGGCACCATAGTCCAATCAAGATGTGTTGCGCTTACACCGCCAAATTGCTGCAAAGATTGAAGTTGGAAAATTACAGCAACAAGTTGAAAAGCGGTATTAACAGAATTCGCAGGACGAATATCTACTTGACGAGTATTAAAACCTTCTCTAAGAAGTTTATCAAAAGGAATAGAAAGACAATTATGGTCACCAACTGCATAATGGTCTAAGTCATGAATATAAATTTCATTGTTTAAATGATTCTCTTTTGCCATTGTAGACATACAATGATTTAGTGCATAGTTACGCATTACAATACTGCTTGCTTCGCCAATACGTCCACCAAAAGAATGTTCATCGACATTTGCATTTTGATTATCAATTTTTTTTGCCATTAACTTTTCTTCAATAGCTTTATCAAGTTGCTTTTGGCGTGCAATTTGATGCTCATAGCGATAAATCATATATGATTTTGCAACATGCGGAAAATCGCCCATGAGCAGTTCTTCAACAGCATCCTGAATCTCTTCTACTGTCATGCCGTCATGATAATACTCGGCTTTTTCAAAGTCATGTGCAATATCTTTCGCAACCTCATGACAAAACGTCAATGTCCATCCAAGAGTACCAGACACATCACACGCCGCACGAAACACCGCATTTTCAATCTTAGAAATATCGAATTCTACTTTATTTCCATTTCGCTTTGTAATATATTTAGTCAATATTTTTTCCCTTCTTCTCTTGGTGAATTACCTTCAACATATCTTCTACATTGTCCAAAAGAGGATAGCGAATCTCAGACGTAGAGTTGGCCGCAAACTCATGATTGACCATATCGACATACATTGTGGAACTACCTTCATCGCCCATATAGAACATATCCCATTTGTCTTGCGACACAAGGTTCTTTACGTCAAGTTGCTTTAGCGCAAGATTATCAAATGAAATACTATCGAACCACTTTTCTTTAACCATATAAGGTAAAAGATGTTTAAGGTTTACGATACTATTATCAATGTGCCGATGGGACTCTTGATAGGCTTCAATGCCGCGACCGAACTTCTTATATCCAAGAACAAGAATCTTTAGTCCATTGTCGGCAAGAAATTCGTAATCCCTTTCCTTGGTAATACCTGCGATAGTATGAATGACCGCATTAGGAAAACTGCGAAGCATGGGTAGGAAATTCTTATCGGCATGATGGAAAGAAATGCCTAAACCGTAAATTAACTTTTCATCTGTTAGCCGCTTGAGAAACTTGTGATGCCGCATGAAATGAATCTGATTTACTGTTACAGACGGAACTAGTTTTAGCTCCTTACACTTCTTTAAGAAAGATATAAGGTCGGGATGTTCTAGGACGTTGCCACCGCCTAACGCTAATTGAGTATAAGGATGAAGTTTGTCAATAAAGCTATCTGATAAGATGTCTCCATGCTGTCCATCCTTTGTCGATTTCTCGTGACAATAACGGCAATTCAGTGAACAGCAGTTGGTAATTTTAATGTCCATAGAGTCAGGAAAAGACGGGACTAATTTATCGTCTTTACTGTATCGAATCATAGTCCCGTCCGTGAGAGATAACGTAACTGTATAGTTACCATTATTGTAAGAAACACAATTGGAAGGGCGAGGGTCAAAACCTTTAGCCGTCATATTCCAATCCTTAGCCATCATATCCAAACGCTCCAAACGCTACCATTTCGTCACCAGAAGGAGAAGTGAAAGTTTCACTATAGGTCTCAAGGTCACCATTGCGTGCATACCAATCGTCCATTGTATATGCTTCAAACGCGCTACGTTCAGTGTCCCAATAGCTATCGTAATAAGAATCATAATCACGCTGTTCATTAAGGACTTTATCAATATCTACCGTGTGAGCGAACTTATCACCAGAATCAATACGCTTCTGCTGCTCTTTATTGTACTGTTCTGCAAGTTCTTCTAATTCTTCTGGTGTGACGAATTCCTTATCCGTACTTAGCTTTTGCCAATCATTATCAAGCCAAAACACTTCGCCTTTTTCCCACTTGTCAAAATCATTTTTAGAACAGATAGTAAGTGTATGTGTTGAACTTGAATTGGTTTCAAACACTCCTTGCCGTACTTGAAAAATCATTTTATCCTCTTTCTCTTATATAAAATTTGGTTAATAAACTTTCTAAACTTATGTCCATACGTTTATTTGGATAAATGTTAACGCTCTAACTTTGAAGTTTCATAAATTAAGCGGTCATTATTCATAATTTTGGATACGAAATTCACGCGGCCATTACAATAAGGTAGAAGATGCTCGTTGTCCATATATCCAAAATATTCATCATAATCTAAGAAGTTATGATTGTCCGCGAACGCTCGTCTAATAAACTCCCATTTAAAAGTATGCTCACGTTTAATAGAACGTTTAAGTCGTGTAAAAAATGGAACTTTGAGATAAAATAGCTCACATGCTGCAATTGAACGAGTATAACGATAGTATTTACTTAAAGCGTCCATGCCAGTAGGATTAAGGACGCAGATATTTACGCAATCATCTTTAAATGCGTCAATTGAAGTGCCGTATTTCCAACCTCGAAACTCTGAGTATTCCATAAATTTATTTTCATATTGCATTTTAATAAATGTTCTTCGGTCAATAAAATGATAGTCTACACCATTAATTTCTCCCTCTCTTGGAGGACGAGTAGTATAGCTAACCACCTTGTTAACTGGGATACCCATCTCAATATATTCGTCAACTAATTGAGTCGCGGTTAAATCCTTGCCGCTCGCAGACTTACCACAAATGCCAATTACTATTGGTTTCATTAAACCTCCAAAAATATAGGAGCAAACCTTTCCTTTCTGTTTACTCCTATATTATAACATAATTTTATTTAATTGTCAACATTTTCGCCGTAGCGATTATTAGTCATTTCCACAGTGCCGTCTTGATTCACTTTTGTAATTTTATATAGCTGATGTGAATTAGTTCTCTTATATTTCTTTGCTCTGAACATATCGCCATTACGGTAACCGTTTACAACAATTAGCGTTCCCTTTTGGAACCATCCTTGTTCCATGATTTTATTTTCACCGTTAATGTTTTCGCTTACTCGACGATTATATTTTGCAAAATAATCTAGCGCAAATTTTACTGTTACGACACCTGAATCAGTTGTAAGAATATCAACTTGTCCTTTTGTATTATTTTTGCCGACTACTGTACCCATAATTCTACAAGTTTTAGGAATCTTAATTTCTTTGTCGCCACGTTTAAATACGTAGTCAGTAGGTGGAATTGTTGGCAAACTATTATATGATACTATATTATATATAGATTTGTCGACATTGGATAGTTCGTGTTTGTGATAATAATACCCAAGAGCATCCATTTCCCAAGTAGAATAAGTACCTGCCGCATATGTATTCCATTGTTCTAAGAACAATTTTCTATTTAGTTTTTGTAATAAAATTTCTTTGTTCTCTTGAATATAATCTTTTGCGGCAAGCATCACTTTATCATATTCTTTTTTCCAAGTCTTTTTATTTAGACATATAGAATTATTTTTAATATATAGATTATCACTATCGAAATATTTATTATAGAACTTATAATGTATATCTGATTTACTTAAATTAAATTCCTCTGATGTATACTTGCATTGTTTTTTCATAGTCTTGTCAAAATTAAACACTTGCTTTTGAAATTTTAGTTCTTTTGGAATAAGTTTATAATCAATTAAAGATTTAAAGTTTTGCATAGTAATACGTTTTTTAGGATTACTTACAATTTCAATATATTGTTTCATAATATTCTTGCGGCTATCAAAAGAATCAAAAGCGCCGCCCTTAATCAAAGCAAGAACTGTCGTTTTATTTTCGTTATTTTTATCTAAGAAATCTTGGAATGAATCATATGGGCGATTGGTGATAATTCTTGAAACAACTTCGCCGCCGACCCCATTTAAGGACTTCATGCCATATAAAATAGCGTTATCTTCTTCGTCTGGTTCAAATAGATAGCCAGATTTATTGATATTGACTGGCTTTACTGTAACACCATTGTTAATCATATTACCAATTGCTTTAGCAATTTTACCATAGTTAGATGCGGCATCTTCATCAAGACCAGCATCGACTCGAAGACAAGCTGTATTCCAATATACGACAGGAAAATAGGTAGCTAAATAGACCGTTTGAAGGCCAATATAGGAATAAGCAAGAGAATGAATTCGAGAAAATGAGTAGCCCATCTGTGGTTTGATAGCAGTCTCCCAAATATACTTGCCAAGATTCTCATTTGGAGCACCTTGTAATACCATTTTTCTCAACTCAGGAATCTTGTCCATCTTCTTTTTTGCACAAACTTTTCTTGCAAAATTCGACTCAGATAAAGAAAAGCCGCAGACTTCCATTAGGATTATCATCATGTCTTCCTGCTGAGCAGGTGCCGCATACGTTGGCAGATAATATTTCTCTAGACTTTTTTGTTCTTCTTTTGAAAGATCCCACCTATCCATTTCCGCGTACCATTGCGACATATCATCTTTCATGCGTTTGTATCGTTCTGTTGGTGTTTCATCACCTTGTTCGCTAGCCATGAGACGCATAATAGAATTGCAGTTCGCCATTTCAAGTGGAGTGTGCGGCTTTAAGAGCTTAATTGTCTGACCGCCGACCTGTGTGTCAAATTGGAAAAATTTCAAGACCTTGCCAGAGACAGCTGCTTTCCACAACTTTTCATCGTGTAACGGCAACACGGTAGGATGCAGGTACTTATCATACATTTGACGAAGCGTTAGACCAGATTCAATCTTACCATTCTCTTGTAAAAGATTAAGGCATTGAGTAATTACGTCCTGTACTTCCGTCACAAGGAAATCGAGCTTCACATCACCGCAGTATTCCGCATTCGCTAGAGAATACTGCGTAATAATAGCGCCGTTCTTAGCTTTCATAAAGCAAGCAGTCTGGTATGGGTCTTCTCCATAAAAGTTAACACCAGAAGCATGAATAGCTCGCTGTGTAACAAGGCCACAGATGTTTAACAGAATTTCCTGTAGACGAGGAAACTTATTTACCTCTTGGACAAAAGTTTTATTAGGCTTACGTTTCTTTTCTTCGTTGCCGAAAAAGCAATCAGATAAAGGCCAGACAAAACCACGTTCAGAAGGGATTAGAGAAGATAGATACTCAGCTTCATCTAGTTCAATACCATTTGGATATTTGTCTGAACGGTATCCTCGACAAGCAATCTTTACTGCTGCTTTAGATGTAACTGTACCATACGTACAGACCTGTACGCATCCTAATTGACCACGTTCTTCCCTGATTTTCTCAAAGACTAGTTCACGTTTAGACGGGGCTAAGTCTATATCAATATCACCTAATTCGATACGTTCTCGATTAGAATATCTCCAATAAGGCAAGTCATTGACAACTGGGTCTAGTTGTGTAACGCCTAAAAGCCAGTGATTAAGACCAGAGCAAGCCGAGCCTCGACCAGCACCGACCGTTGAGCCACACTCCCAGAAGAGATTGATGTAATGCTGTAGGAAAATAGGATAAGCAAACATGCAAGTTTCAAGTTTATCACCGATAACTTTGTTAATATCAGCTTCTTCTTCTAGCCTTGCAAGATAGGTTCCATTATTTAGTCCCTTTTTATTTAATTCATTTTGACAATAATTTATCCAATAACGTTCTTGCGGATTATCGGAGTGCATTAGATAATCAAGTGTTGGATATTTATTTACATCATAGAAGTGGTGACTCTTTTCTTCTTTTGGATAAGAAGGAACATCGACTTGCGGCACTTGTTGTTTGTGATATAGAGAATAATATTGGCACTTATTAAGAATCTTCATTGAGTTAGCGCACAATTCTTCATAATCAAGACCTGTACCTTCAAGATTTTTTATAATCTCTTGTTCAGATTGTAGATAGCAATACTCATAAAACGAATCTACTTCACGCTCTCCACCTTTAGAATTAAGGAAAGCCTTGTGAACGTACCTATCTTCTTTTTTAAGATAGTGAGTATCACATCCGATTACTATTGGAAGATTGAATACCTTAGATAGAGAATTCATTCTAGAGTTGACAGCAAATTGCTCTTCACTACGACCAGGAGCCACTTCTAAAGAGAAATAATCTTTACCAAAAACAGATATACACCATTTAATAAAAGTAACAATGTTCTTATGATATACTTTAACCTGTGCGGCATTTCCTTGTTTTTCAGCTTGAATCATAAGATTAAGATTATGATTGACTTCTCCCGCTAGACAAGCACAGCTACCGTGTAGATGACCTTTTCCATACTTTTTAATAATGGCCGCAAGGTCTGATTTTAAAGTAGGTACACGCTCCATACCTCGGTCAAAATAACTGTTAATCCAAGCAGCAGAAGACAGTTCGCGTAACATTTTATGGCCAGTAGCATCTAAAGCCAATAGGACAAAGTGATAATAATATTGGTTAGAATCTCGTGTATCAGTAAGATAAATCTCATTGCCGCGAACGATTTTAAAATCAGGATATTTGTCTTTATATTCCTCTTGGATGCGGTCAATCTCTACGTGTCCACCTAGTGCTTCGTGGTCGGTGATTGCGATTCCCGCAAGACCTAATTCTATAGCCCTATCAATTAGCTCTTTTGGTTTAACAGTTGAATCAATAAGACGTAAGTTGGTTAAGAATAGTGCGTGTGATTATGAACATCAAATCGCGGCACTGTCATTGACATCACCGTCCTTATCTATATAGAGAGTGTTATATTTAACATTTTCGCTCATGAATATATTCAAAAGGATAATCATTTTTTAAACAGAATTTTTTAGCCTTTTTCCTTTGCTCAAAAATATATCGCTTTTCAGAAACCATTACAGGTTCCCAAGTTCCATGAACAGCAGGCACATAGCGATAACCTGAAAAGAATCCACCGCCAGTGTATTCATAATATCCTGGCCGACCTACTTTAAGCCGCTTGTCCATATGTGCAGGTACAATGACTTCGTAAAATATATCTAGTTTCACTTTTGTTCCTTTTTCGCACGCTCTTCTTGCTTGCGCTTTTTATATGCGGCACGCTGCTTCTTGCCTTTGGGCGCAATCCAATTTATGTCTTTATAATCGTACTTCTCTTCCCACTCTTCAAAGTCTTCTTGGGTAAAACACTGGACTAGCTCAGGTACGCCACAACGAATTTCCTTTTTCATATAAGCGCCTTTTTGACGCCCAGTCATTTCGTCTGGAAGAGTTTCGCCAGTTAGACGTTCATAATTCAGATTCCAATTAAAGCGACTCATTTTACGTGTGGGCATACCTATCTCAGTAGTATATCGACACTCTTTATTATAACAAGTTGAATACCATTTGTTATTCTTTTTAAAACCATTGACATTATGCTGCCCGCACATAGGACATTTTGCCATTCGCATAATCTATGCTACTCCTTCCTATTGGACTTTGTATAAATACATTATAACATGAAAAAGCCCTCTAGTCAAGCAAAAACTAGAGGGCAATTATATTATACTAACAATCCATAAATTCAATTATATTATCATCGGAGGTGATATGCTTATATATATCTTCCTTTTTTAAATCATCTGCTGGCTTAATATCACTAGGCTGCCGATTTAGAATGTCTTGCATATAGCTCTCAATCAATTCCCAGTCGGTATAAATATCAACTTTATCAAATTTCTCACGAATAAGAGCATCCATGATAATATCATAACGCGCGGCCTTGTATACGATATTCCTTAACTCAGCTTCTTCAATTTGAAGTTTCATTTAAAACACCCATTCCTCTTCATAATCTTTTAATTCAAAATCTTCAACTATAATTTGTGCTGTAACATTCCCCATCCAAGAATTTTTGGAACATTTACCGACGATGGTTAGCTGCTTTTCTCCGCTTGTCCATTCCTCGAACTCTTCTCTAGAAGATTTAAATTTCATAATATCTACGCCAGAAGGTAAAGAAATCTTAATCGTAGGATGTCCCTTGGCTTCGCCTAGAAGCTGGACATTAACATTATCTAATGGAATATCTTCAATGACAACCTTAGATTCTGGGATGCCTTGACCATATATGTTAAGCTCCGCAATATCAAGAACATATTTAGAATTGATTCTATCGTAATTCCAGATATAATCTACAAGATAGACAGGCTTAAAGTCAATACCTTTGTATTCTTCATTGGTCTTATCTAAGAACTCATAAAAGTTATCTAAAGACAATGACAAACCAAATGCAGACCCATGCCCGGCAGCATAATCGATAACGCCAGTATCTTCACAAAGACTACGCATATCTTCAATAGGACAATAGGAATAATTACGAGCAGACCCTTTTAGATGTACTCCATCTTCCTCTTCAACTTCTTGTAAGACCAATGTAGGATGTTGGTACTTGGCTTGAATACGATTCGCCACTAAACCTAAAATGCCTGGTTCAGCATCGTCTTTGCCGCATACACAAGTAATGATAGCATTGTCAGTCAGTTTTTTAGACTGAATCTGATACTCAAAGAACTCCATAGCTTCGTCTTGTAGCTTGGTCTGTCTACGTTTCACTCGCTCAATAACAGTAATAGCTTCTTGCCAAAGCGGAACTTCTTTACCTTTTTCACCTCTCTTGGAGGATGGAATCATTGTATCATATTTGTAATCCAATAGAGCATTAATAAGAAGACGTTTCTCTACCATTTCACCAGTTCGACAACAGCTATTCCAGTAAGGAACCACGTAAAAACTAGAACTTAGATAATTAAGACCATTCATCTTATTTAAAGAAAACTCTTGCTTATCTACGAATGCTTTAAGAAATTTATTTTTAATGTTTGCATAGCCAATGTTAACAAGTGCTCTTACTTCTTTTTCATGATAATCCATCATATCACCACAAAGACCAAGAGCACATAGGTCAACCAGATCGTTTGCGTAATTAAGGCCAAGAATTTCATCCATTTGACGGCAAAGCTGCCATGTGACACCCGCACCACAAAGGCTTTTATTAGGATAATCATCGAGTTGATTATTGACTACAATAGCATCATCAGAATATTTCTCCGCATGATGGTGATCACAAATTACAATGTCTACACCATTATCATGTAAATACTTATGTTGTTCATAATCATTGCTAGATGCGTCTGGAACGATAAGCAATGAAGTACCTTCAATAATTTTATCAAGATTCATATCAACTAAGCCGTGCGTTTTGCCTTCATGGATAAGAATCCTAGGTTCTTTGCCGCATACGCGATTAATATAGTTTGTAACTAGCGATGCAGATGTACATCCATCGCACGTAATTTACCCTGCATTTCTACATATTTATCATATTTCCTTTTGAGATAAATTGAAGCATCTTTATAAATAATATCTAAACACATTGGAACATTTTGCCAACCAGAAACATGTAATTGCCAATTGTTATTGTTACGCTCTGGGAAACGTTGACTAAGTTTATAATTAAGTCCAAAAAAATCTTGAATTGAATTTAATAATTCTTTAGTTCCACAAAGGCTCCAACCAATACGATTGTTTACATCAATACTAATTGAACCATCACCATCGCTATATCCTCGAATAAAATGCGGAATTAGTTCTTGATGAAGTTCAGGCATTTTTACAATAAAAGTTTTATTTTCAACTACACCGTGAGATTTTAAAGCATCAACCGTTCGTTGCGAAGTCAAAAGAATACGTCCATAGTCTGTATCTGTTTTAAAAGAATTGCCACTTTTTTGATAAATATTAACTGGATTATCTGCTTTTAAATCTTCCTTGAAATAGTCAAATAACTCTATATCTTTTACGCTAATGGAAAAACCAAAAGACTGACTTTGATTTGCGCGCTTTCCTTTACGCTTTGAAAGAATATAGCCATCTGCCATTAAAAAGCCAAGCCAGTATGCTTTATGTTCTGTATCTATTACATCAAAATAAGATTCATCAAAATTATATTTATTTTTTCTTTTTGTAATAGACCAAGAATTATTAGCTTTCCTACGCCAAAGAGCATCTTTTGAAATATTATATTCTTTACTAATTTCAGCAATTGGGACGTTATTATCAATTTTTTCTTTAATTTCATCTAGCTCTGCCTGCGTTAATTTCTTTTGACGCTGATTTTTTGTGGCACTCCAATTATTATCTTTAATTCGTTTTCTAATAGAATCACAAGAAAGGTTATATTCTTTTGCAATTTTACTGGCTGACCATCCTTGGTCAACTAGTTGCTTGATATAATCAACCTGTTCTTGGGTGTATTTTGCTCCAGATTTTCTGTTTTCAAAAGGGTTATAAGGGACTAGACTATCCATTGTCACAAGACCTCCTATTATAGTCGTTGAACGTTTCCCCCACAAGGGTTGGACTTCGCTGCGGATTGCTCAATATTTTCATATTTTTACCATACCATTGACATTACTCGTTGCCACTCTAATATTGCTACAGAGCTTGGTAATGAAAATCTCTAAGAGGTTTCCCGCAATTTAAAGAGTTTTATTTTAAGACTGAAACTGTTTAGTTAATCACAGTCTTGTAAAATAGTAATTTTAGAATTTTTACATCTACAGTGCTTTAGAATCATTACAGCCGCGTCTTTAATGTTCTTTAGTAGATGAAAATCATTTACATCATCCCAATAGGCATTAAGCCAATCACTTTGTTCTTCTACTGGAATATCTCTATTATACAACACTTGTTGTCGAGGTGTCAAGTTATCTAATGTTGGTTTATATAATTTATAATCTATTTTCATCAACTCCAAACTCTTTACACATACATCCTGCCAAAGTCTTAAAACCTAAGAAATAAGGATGAATACGTTTATCTTTGATAGCGCACTCAGGAGGTATATCACTATCTAGTTTCAGCATTGGCGGCACATATGGATAAAAATAATATTTACAATACCGACAGCGCTGATGTTTGCGACGATAGTCAAAAATTTTCTGTTTATCCTCTTGTCTCATATTATCCATCATTCTCTTGGTAGAGTTTTTCTTTTCTTTATCTTTTAACAAGTCTTTTTGTAACCTATAATTATCAATTTTATCACGAAGAATTTCAAAAGGATAAAATACAAGGTCTATCCATTTGTCTATAAGAACACAAACAGCAAAAATGAAAAAGGATAAAATGACTGGAAAGAAAAGTATAAACACTACTGTTATTACTTGTTCTATATTCATTATAACATAATTCTATTCTTAAAGAGATACATGAACACATCTTTACCTTGGTCTAATGGACTCGCCTTATATCCTAAGATATTCTCCCTATCAAAAACTACAGACATATTCATATATGGCTTATATTTATTGCCAATCTTGGCAATCTTTTCTTCGACCTTTAAACTTTCATCAGACCCATACTCGTCAAAGTCGTGGTCAAAGGCAATAACGATTTCTTTGCAGCCTGCATCTTTAAGAAGTTTGAATTGATACTTAGACAAAGAACTGCCGCATGTTGCGACACAAATGTTATTGCCCGTACCATAATAGGACATATATGCCAGAACAGATTTCTCTGATTCTGTAACAATAGCAGTCTGAATTTCTCCAATTCTTTCTTTCGCCCAATTCAGTCCGTACAAATTAAAGCCAAGAGCATGATTATAAAGTTCACCATGAACTCGCCAAGGCTTATATTTTCCTTTTTTCTCCTGCTCTTGGATAATAGTTCTCTGTCGAATACCTACGCATCTATTATTTTGATCGAAATGCGGAATAAGGATATTGCCGCCAAGAGGGTCATAATGAATCTGCGCAAAATCGCATACCTCTTTTGAGATATTAGACCAAGAGGAAATAATAGGTTGAGGGTAATGTTTGATGATTGAAATATCATACTCTGGTAACTCAATCGTATTATCATTAACCGTTACATCTTCTTGTTCTTTATATCTATTGAATATCTTCCAATCTTCTTGGCTATCCTTTAAATCAATATCATTGTCTAAATCAATTTGAAGATTTAAGAAATTGACTACAAAATAGATTGCGGCATTTAAATCAACATTTTTTACCTTCTCAACCAATTCAAAAATATCAAATGCGCCGCACTCGGTATAGCAATTGAACATGCTATTTTCAAAATAATAATATAGTTTTTTTGAACCTTCACCGATGCCGTTGTGACAAATCGTGCGGGAAATAATATAATCAGAATACATTTCTGGTTCTGCGCCAAAGTATTCTAGAATATCATATACGTTTTCTGGCTCAATTGATTCTTTTACCTTTGCTTTATCGTATCCCATTCCCGCACCTCCTAATCTTTCTTCTTCTGGAATATTTCATCTTTGTCTATTGGTTTAAATGAGAAGTCTGTCACAAATAATGTCTTATATCGGCACGTACCTTTATTCGCACGCATCCAACAAATGACACGATTGAATTTTCCTCGTCGATTCTTATATACGCTTCTTTTTACATTTGGTGGACACATGCCGGGATGTTGAGCTAGAACACCTTCAATGTCTTGAATATCTTCGTCTGTACAATCGACCATGATTTCACCGTAGTCAATTCTGTTTGCGATTGATTTCGCACCAGCAAGCATACTCTGGTCTAAGATCTTCTCTTGCTTAAAATTATTGTTAATTTGAGTCGAAGATAAAAGAAAGATATTATTATCAACAGCTATTTCTTTAAGCTTGGATGACATAAGAAATAGAATCTGGTCTTCACGAATTTTGACACCAGTTCCATGTGAAATTTCCTCAATCATCTTAATAGATGAAGTTAAATAGTCAAAGACAACACACTGAAAAGTTAGGTAATCTGTATTGCCTTGTTCATTTACTCGTGGATATTTATATTTACGCATATTGCGTTTGATACAATTCTCAACATCTTTCATGCCATAGTTAGGAAGATATTCCATACGAAGTGGTGCTTCTTCTAGAATCTGTACTGCTTTCTTTAATCTCTCTTCCTCGTCAAAAGTAAGTAAATCCATTTCAACAATATGGTCTTCTGGAATATTACCGATAAAAGCTAATGCCATAGTTGTAAGCTCTTCAATGTCTAGTTCTACCGAAATATATAAAGTAGGTACTCGATTATATAAACGTTCCCATTTACCTTCATCTGAATAATACTCAGAACATGAGAAAAAACAAGCATCAGCAACACCAGTTCTTGATTTCAATTTGTTACCCCATAGGCTTTTTATCCTATGGTTCTTACGGTTTCCCGCAAGTTCAGCATATCTTTTCTTTCTTATAAAGAAAGCTGGGGCCTCGTGGCAGGATTATATCTTTTCACCTGCTATGCGTTGCGGCTGGCTAATTCTAAATTAGCCTTCACCTCTGATTCCCTTGCCATTTTGGTTTAGGGTTCCAGATTTTTCCCCAGTTTATTGTCGGCAAATCATTCTACCGACACCTGTTGCTGCACTTCTTAGATAAAAGCGGCCAGGTCGTGCGCCCATAGCGATTGCATCTTCATATAAATCATACATTGCCCAACCACGAGCAGGATGCTGTGCTAATTCATCTACAATCTTTTGGACATTATCACCAATAGCAACAGAGTCATTATCGTTATTGTCTACATATAAATCCCTGATAAAATAAAACTTACCTTCTACATCATCTGCTAATTGCTCTAATGTTGTACCATCAAGATACTCGTCTTGTGCCTGCTTCTTTGCAGAATCTAAGATATTATCGGGGTCATAAATATCAGATACATCTACGCCAACATCATCATACGCGCGAAGTAGAGACATCTTTTTCAAACGATTATAATAATACTCGAAAGCATCTAGGTGAGCATTCGCATGAGTTTCAAACATCCATTCTCTACCTTTGTTAGCTTTATAGACTGCATATGCTTTCGGCTTATCTTTAAGATAATTTTCAATTTCTCGTGCAAGATGGTCAGTTACACCCGCGTTATATAGACTATACAATGCACCAAATACCACCTTATGTAAGTCATTACAAAAGTCGTGTTCTGAAAAGAAGTATTGTCCATCTGCCGCCAAATATTCAGGTTTCCGCATACAACATCCAATTACCTGTAATGCAGCAACAGAATCATAGTATTTACTAATCAAATATCCTCCCTTCTATTCCAAATTAAAACGTGGCTTTTTCCTATAAATGTTTACGTCTCTTGGCCGCACAAATACACGATGTTCATCTGTAATATCTGTATTCACTTGCTCTTCGCTCTGTACAGTTCTAATCTCTTCTAATCGTTTGAAATAATTTTCTGCTTCGACATAAATTGATTTGACAATCCATATGCCGCCATTTGACCTACTCGGGTCGTTATGCTTTATTTCATACCAATACTTTAAAGCCTTAGCCATCTGCTCATATGTAACACCAGCTTGAATGAGTTGCCCCATGTTCAGGGCAATTTTCTGATAATCTGCATATGCACCAAGATATTTTCCAGCCATTTTCATAACTGCTTCTCGTTGCTTTTTCAGCTTATCTTTATTTTTTTCTTTTTCCTCTTGGCTCTTGGCATAACATTCATCATGCCAATATCGGTTGCCAATCTTTTTCCAATCGAACTCACAATCACGGTCAATCATTTGGCCGCAACATGGACATTTAACAAGTCTTTGTTTCGCCATATTTTCTCCTAACTTTATAATATAATTATAACATATTCAGGAGATTTTGTCAATAAAAAAGACCGCCCAATTATGGACGGTCTTTAGAATTAAGCTACATCAATTCCATTAGACAGTAAGTCTTTGAGGTCATCAAGGATAAGTGAAAGCTGTTCAGCTTGCTTAGCAGTACAGTCATTGACCTTCTTGCCGACACCGAGATACTTATCTGTAATTTCGATAATTTTAGGCGCCCAAGACTTTTTAAATTCATCCTTAGAAACACTATGCTGAATCTTGACAGTCAGTTCCTTGAACTCGTTTTTCATAGCTTCAAAATCAGGCCCATCGTTAATGTCATATGCGGTAGTACGTGCATCGGTAACAAACTTACCAGCATCTTCTTCGGCCTGCTTATCAATTGCATCGCCAATAGCTTTGACAAGATTATTATAAGTAAAATCAATTGAATCAGGTGTATACTTAAAGCGAGAACCAGCTACGAATCGAGGGGTTCCGCGCATATACAGGACAGTATGAGTGCGACCATCTTCTTCTTCTACTGGATGGGCGTAACCAATAACATCGCTCATTCGGTCTACGATTAGACGAGGACGATTACCAAGAGTAGGAACAATCTGATTGTATTCACTACCATTTTCGTCGGTAAAAGTCTTGTCTTGACTATGGGAAATCATTACTAGACCATAGCCCATCTGAGGAATGGAACGAAGACATTCATCGAACTCTTTACTAGTTTTAGACCACCCCTGACCATAAGGTAGCTCATTTACAGCCGAGACTCCAGCCTGATTGCAGATGTACTTTTCACAAAGGTCATAAGCAATGTCAGCAGTATCAATAATAATATTGCTGTATAACTCATGAGCTTTCGGGTCTTTTAGCTGCTTTAGAACCTGTTTAAATTCAGACCATTTGTTAATAGGTTGCGGTTTTACGCCGCCAATTGCTAAATAGCCAACCTCAAAACCTAATAGTAAGGCTTTTGGAAATTTGGCTGCTGTTGATGTTTTTCCAGTCTTCAATTATGTTATCGTAAAGGCTTTTTATCCTTTACTTCTTATAGTTTCCTATAAGTTCAGCATATCTTTTCTCACCGCTCTCGGCAAGTGTAGTCTCGTGGGAATTTATTTCATTTATTTATTGTTAATTTTTTGAATAATTTCTTCAAAGTGTTTCTTTTTTCTTGCCAAATAAAGAGTGCTATCTGTTGAATATAAAATTTTATAAATCTCTTTTGTAGCGTTTGTACTATATTGAATACAGTATAAGTCACTTGTTTCTCTTTTTTGCTTTTGAATGTTAACTTTTTTAATACCATATGATTCTAATACGTCTAGAATAAATTCTAGAATGCATGGCGTAGCAGAACATACTTGCCATCTTAATGCAGTATAATGTTTCTTACCATTAACTTCAATAAAATTAACGCTGCCATCACCATCGAAATATCCACGAATATAATCGAGCCAATATTTTTTGGCGAGATTAGTTGGTGGTTCTAGAATAAAAGTTTTTTGCGGTACAATAGAATATTTTTTTAATTCTTCTCTATGCTCTTTGCAAGTCCATACTAACTCTGAATAATCAAATCCTGCCCTAGAAGTAAAATCATGAATTGGATTTTCAATTTCAATTTCTGTTTTAATTCGTTCTAGAATTTCTTTGTCAACAGAAGATAGACCAATACTAATTTCATTTCCTCGTTTAGACACGTTTCCATCTGCGGCCAAAAATCCAATAATCCAAGCCATATTGCAAGATTGAACACTAAAATATTTTTTGTTCTTATGCAAAGCTCTATTTTGATTGCTTTCAACAGCAGCTTCGGCGTAAGTTCGTTTTTTAATACAGTTATCTTTTAAAATTTGATTTAAAGTAGCAAGAGAAACTTTTGCTTGAGATTTGCAATAATTTAATCCACGTTTTTGATTTACATAACAGTCTAAAACAATCTGTTCTTGTTCTTTTGTATACGGAGTCGGGCCTTTTCGTTTCTTTCCAGTGCTATAAGCTAACTGAGACGCTTCTGCTGAAGTCCTAACATGAATGTTGTTTTTATTTAAGACTTTCTTTACAGTTCTAACGTTTGTATGCGCTTTTCTTGCACACTCCGCTTGTCCACATCCACTTTGATATAATTCAATAATTAGATTTTCGCGGTTCTCCATCCAGACAACCCTTCTAAATAAATGTTTACTATTCCTATGCGTTGCGCGTGTTATTGTTTTTGCGCAATAACTTCCGCTCTGATTACCATGCCTTATATTTAAGGTTTAGGCTTCCAGTTTTTTACTACAATTTAGATAACTATTTTAGTTAAATGCCCAAAACTTAGGCTCACCGTAAAACATGATTGTATAGCCCTCTAGCGAACGACTAACTTTATGAGGTTCAATATTAAAAATATCAATTGACATATATTGCTTTCTCTTTTCTCTCTTGGTTTAATTTTTTTGCTATCTGCTATTAAATACGATTTAGATAAATAACATTGTCTCGGCGGCAAGTATTAACTTTACCATTATATTCACAGCTCTTACCGTGAACATAAGAATAAAGACCCTTATAAATGCGCTTGGCTTCTTCAACATCATCACATGCCATGCATTGATGTTCATCACCAGACTCATAGAAGTTCTTCACTGGCTCGGCGTATTTTGAAACTATCTTTGTGTTAACATCGGCGGGTGCCGCACATGATGTAAAATTAAATTCCATTTTAAATCCTTTTCTTTCTATTAAAGGGAGAGAACTTAATCTCTCCCTTATCTATTTAATTGTCTAAAATTTGACTAAAAGGGCCATGCCTCGTCATCATCATCTTCATTTTCATCTACTAGAGCTTCAACCTTTGCGACTGCCTTTGCTGCTGCAAAGTTCTGACCACCGTTACGATTAGCCTGATACTCGTCATGATTACGCTTGACCTCTGCCATACGCTCTTCACGCTCGTCCAGCTTCTGCTTGAACTCCTTCTTGGTGATGGTAGATTCGTCATCCCACTCATAAGGCTCAACCGCAGCCCAAGTTACATCCCAAGAACGAACATTGCGAACAACCTTATGGACTACTGGGTCACCAAAAGCAGATTCCTCAGTAGTCTCCTTGGTGATTGCCTGAGAAACAATTGAACCCTTAATGTGAGTCAGAAGAGGATTCTTGTTAGAAATATCTTGGTCAATGAAGTAATCCATGCCGCCCTTGGAGCGAACGTTAACGTCAACGGGAAGAACGTCACCACGATAATCAAAAACATAACCACGAAGATTTACAAAATCATCACCATCTTCAACTTCACGCTCAGCCGCATTTGCAATAAGCATATCAACATCGAATGTCGCAGGATTCTCAGAAATCTCATTGGTCATAATGTGCATAAATTGACCTTCGACACGCTTAGGAGAAACAACTTCACCATCACGAGATACGAAATCATTTGTGCCGACAGAACCATCAATACGAACCTTGAGAGCGGAAGTGCCTACAGCTTCAAAAGTATCTGAACCTTCATGGTCGATAAGAGCAGTTAGAATCTCCCATGCGGGATTAGGCTTGCCACTTTTAAAAGTCTCGGTGACATAACGGAAGAATACAGGAACTACATTGGTACCCTTATCATCAGTTGCGATATTGACTGTGCCGTTAATAAACGGTGTACCAGTCTTTTTGGAAACACGCTGCGCTAGACGGTCAGTTGAAAATACATATCCTTCTACATGAGCTGCGTTGTTTGTTTTAAACATTCAATTTCCTTTCTAATTTTTCTTTCAATCTACATCACATATTATAACATCTTTTTAATTTTTGGTCAACAACTTTTTCTAGGATATTTTCCGCAACTAAACTTTTCATTACAAAAACCAAGAGCTTCACACTTAGGCATGAAAATTTGGTCAGCAAGCTCATTCCATTCTGGCGAATAATCCTTTAGGGCATTTACTACATCATTCATAAAATCACGTGCTTCTTTAAGCGCACGATTACATAGGCGAACGCGGCTCATGTCCATGAGACAACGAGCATTCTTCTTCATCGAAAGTTTCGTGTTAATTCCAAGAGGAAGGATGTTTGCCGCATCTTCTTTAGGAACACCAGCACCAATAAGGTCATGATAACTCTTTTCAATTGCGGCCATAGTGTCTTGATAGATTTTTAATACCGTCTCGTTCTTTTCAATTACGGGCGGGATATAGTATTCAAAGCCACCTTCATAGCAATACCTAGTAGACCGTTGCACGACTGTTAGGCCGTCTCCGACATGACGCATAATTTCCCGCATAGTTCTGGTTGAATATCCTTCAATGACTATATATACGTCTACAAATTCTAGAACTCGTCCATGCCCATCCGCTACGCATTGCTTGCCGCGTCTGTAATTCTTCTTATCATCTGTTACATCAGAATCGTAGGCAACGCCAGAACAGGCACCGATAAACGAATACGGGTTCTTAATAGTCTCAGGCATTATCGTTACTTTTCCCATTTACACCATCCTGTGAATTGAAGCCATAGTTAACCGAATTATATACATCAATATAATACTTTTCTTTTTCATTTAATTCTTCTTGCGGACAAATTTCCACAATCTCAAAAGCAAACTGGTCTAGACCTTCTTTGAGCATCGCCGCATACAGCTTATTGTCTTTTGGTGTCTTTATACCGCATCCGCAACGGCAGTGCTGTGTAAAGCGGTTTACAATGTCTACAGACTGGCCTATATAGCACTTCATATTATTTATATCTGTAATTTTATAAATGCCGCACACCTTTTCAGTGCCGACAATATTCGTGAATAAAGCCTTTGCTTTCTTCTGGAAATACGTTGACCAAATTAACTTAGAAAGAATTTCAGGATTAGATAGACGAGTCTTAAAAGAATTTAAAACATCAATGTCCGACCTATCGCTCTCGCTAATTACGATACGATAATTATCCTCAGAATCCTGAATTATCTGTTCGCGTTGAAACGCTTCAACTGCCGCAGCTTTTTGACGTTGAAGCTTATCAAGGGAACCTTGAAGAAGCTGAATCTGTTCTATATACTCAGCTTTGTCTTCGTTGACTTGAATTTGAAAATCACGAAGATTTTTCATAATGTTTTCTTTTTCAAGTTTCTCGAAATCTTCAAAGTTCCGCTTCTGTTGCTCAACATTCTCTTGGAGAGATTTTAGGTGCGCTTTTTCATTTTGAATTTGGTATTCAATATGTTCTCGCGCAGCAAGAACTTCTTTATTGTTCTCTTTTACTATATCGCATGTTTCTTGTTTACCAGCTATAACACCTACATAATAGCCGCATACAACACATACAATCGCACAGACAACAGCTATAATAAATTCGAGCACCATATTACTTAGTGTAAGTTACAGTGCTTTCAGGGTCAGCCTTGATACCTTCCTCGGTAAGACGAATGAACTTAGTTCCACCGTCAGGCTGAGTTTCACGAACTGCATAACCCTTGCGGACAAGTGAAGAAGTAATAATGCAATTAGTAGTCTTATCGGTTAGATGAACAGCTTTTGCAATATCCTTAAAAGTTTCATCTTTGCCATGATTCTCCTGTAGGTGCTTTAGAACCTTTTTAGCATTGTCTGAAAATACTGGCTTGGTGATAGTAATCATATAACTCCTTTACTTTTTCCATTTTTATTTCATATACATGATAACATAAAATATTCTAGAAGTCAAGCCTTAATTAAAAATTTCTTCTAGCTTACAGTCCTGTGCTGGTTTATCTGGACGAAGCCTAGATAGATAAGGATGTCGAAAAGTTTTATTCTCCTTGTCAAGACTCATGCAGTTTACCTCTACGACCGTTCCAATATATTTATCAGGATTGGCTGCGAGGTCAGCTTTAAGATTATCTGTAAGACCGGAAGACACACGCCCAACAGACACAAGGTTTCCCGCATTATCATATGCGCCAAGACGTAAAGCACCAGCCCAACCATAATATGCGGCTTTTGTAATTAGATTACCTTCTTTATCTTTATATCCCCAAGTCTCAGATTCTTTACCAGTATAAAGATATTCTGGTGGCAGAATTTCTGTAATCACAAAATCAATATCATTCTGTGCCTGTTTAATCTTGAACATGACTTTTGGCTGTCGCTTACCGGGTGCATATAGACCGTCCTCAACACGAAAAACCATTCCCTCTTCACCTGCGGCAAGTTTATCAGTTGTAATTTTATCTAAGTCTAGATAGGCGTTGTCATAGCATCGTGCAACTTCAAGTTCTGGAATCAAAGGAGTCTCAATATCAATATGCTCGCAAAGATTACTGTAACGATAACTATATGTTACATTATTTATAACGTAATCTTCACCATTGTATGCTAGAATATCGTGCATATAGAAGTGAATCTTGCCATAGTCGCCATTCTGACGTTCAATAGCTTTCTCTGGTAGCGCTCCTAGAACTGATGTTACGTTCTTAGATGTACCATTAGGATAGTAGACCTCGCCGATGATGCACGTGCCGTTAGGTAGCTCACTCATAGCCCAGTCTTTGATATGCGGCACTTTCTCAATGTTGTCGCTATAATATCCAGTCTTCTTAGACACAGTGCGACTATACAGATGAACTTCATTGTTGTCTTTAACTAACTGACTCCAATATCCATCAATTTTCACTGTGCCGATGATGGGGGTATTTTTAAGCATATCCTCGTAATTTTTAGGAGCTTTACCAACCAGCATTGGCGCGTAAATATTTAGAGACATATTCCTCCAATAGAAAGAAAAGGATGGACTAAAGAACTATCCCTCGTCCACCCTTGTTTGCAATTTTACCTGTAAAGTTCTGCGGCTCAGTGATTGTCATGGATACAATCTTATCATCATCGTCTAGCTTAATGCCGCACATGCCGCCAGAGCGAATACCACTTGCCCGCACATCATCAGCCCTGAAACTAATCTGTCTCTTGGTTGACGTTAACGTTACGATACATCCATTTGTCTCTTGGATGCTGACAATCTTACTGTCGGTCTTAAAAGCCACAGAACCTTTAACGTTGCGGGTACCGCCAGCAAATTGTTTACCTTCGCACTTCTTAATCTTACCATCTTCTGTGACAAAGAACATATAAGGCTTATCTACGAATACATCATTGTGAATCGTGATAATCTTTTCATCATTGTCTAAATTGACGATTGCGCCAATTGCTGTCCCTTTGTCCTTTGGGCCGCACTCTTTAATGTCTGAAAGAGCAATCCTAAAGAATCGTCCCTTGTTTGAGAATAGCGCAACCTTCCTATCCTCTGATACAGTAAATGCAAGGCTACCATCACTCTTATATTTGGAAGGTGTAACTTTCTGTAGATAACCAAGAGGATTAAAGACAATGACAAAGTTTCTATTTTCTTTCGGCGCAGAAGTCTTTGTTTTCTTTGTTTTTGTAATTTCCTTTTGAACTACTTTAGTGCGGCGCTCGTCACCAAACTTTTCAGATACTTCATTAAAACGCTTAATCATTTCCTGCTTGAGAAGTTTATTTGATTTTAAGATAGCATCAATACGCTTAATTTCAGATTCAAGATTCTCTTTATCTTTAAGCAGTTTGTTTACTTCTAATTTTGCAAGACGAACAAGTTTAATATCAAGAATAGCTTTAGCTTGGTTTTCATCAATATGTAGTAAAGACTGTAATTTTTCATTCGCTTCTTTGGTCGAAGAAGAACCTTTAATTGTCGCTACCGTTTCATCAATCTTATCAATAGCCGCGATAATACCTTTTGTAATTTTCAACTTGTAATTTAGAACATCAAGTTGATGATTATACATATTGATATACGCTTGCTTTTCATGCTTTAAGTGTGCGGTCAATGCTTCTTGCCAGCCAAAAACTTTAGGATAACGACCATTTTCAAGCATGGTCATATTGATACCATATGTTTTTTGTAAAGAAGTGTTCTCAAACAAATAAGTTGCTACCTCTTTTGGATTGGCAGACTTAGAAAGATAAATCTTGATACAAACGTCTTCGCCTGTAAGGTCATTTAGATTGACAATGCCGGGATTGGCTTCTTCATCATTAGTAATCTTTTCAATCTCATTGCAAATTGTATTCGTATATACGCTGTAAGGAAGTTCACGAACGATAATACAATTATCTTTCTTGTCATATTCTAGCTTTGCGCGAATAATACAGCCTTTTCCTTTACCAGTTTTAAGACTTTCACGTACTTCATCTTTGTTGAGAATTGTACCACCAGTAGCAAAATCAGGATAACATAAAATATCATCAAACGTGACATCCTTATGTTCCAGCATATATACCATTGCCGCATTTACTTCTTTAAGATTGAACTGTGGAATTGAGCTTGAAAGTCCAGAAGCGATGCCAGTTGTGCCATTGACGATATTATAAAAACCAAGAGAAGAAAGAATTCTAGGATACTTCTCTGTATCATCATAGTTATCTACCCATTCATCAACAGTATATTTGTCTGTCTCTTTGAGGAGATAATCCGATAATTGAGAAAGACGTGACGCTGTATAGCGAGGTGCGGCCCAGTTACCTGTCTCTGTCAAAGTTCCGTATGAACCTTCTACTTCTACTAGTGGATACCTCATAGAGAAAGGCTGTCCGCTACGCATTACAATGCCTTCGCAAGACGAATCTCCATGAATGTATAGCCTCATACAACTGCCTATCGCTTTAAGAGTCTTTTTAAATGGCTTATCATGAGTGAATTTATCGGTGAACATGCAGTACAAAACTTGTCTAGCGGAGGGCTTTACGCAGTCTCGAACGTCTACTAGCGCACGTGATTGAATAACTGCTCCTGCGTATTGACCAAAGCTATCGTCAATAACTTTATCTAAACTTACTTCAAAATTCAATTACTCTTTCACCTCACTAAAGTCAATATTATTGAAAATGAAATCTTTGCGGCCATCTGCATTTGAACCCATAAGTGTTACGAGTTTATTCTTTGTCTTGTCTGTTGGAATGAGAACGTCCATATGCTGATTTTGTCCAAACATAGAGTCTCGTGCTTGGCTCGCGGAAAGTGAACCAAGTCCCTTACAACGTTGTACTTCTGCTCCTGGGGGAAGACTTGGTCTAGCTGCATTCATTTCTTGGTCTGTAAAGTAATACTGTTCCTTGCCTTTGCTCTTGACGATATAAAGAGGAGAGCGTAACCAACATAGTCTATTCTCTCGGATGAACTTAGGACAGAAGTGTTCTAGAGCCGATGCAATAAGCAATCCGATGTGGAAACCGTCACTGTCCGAATCGACACAGATGCCAATCCTACCATATCTTAGGCTTGTCTCTTCGTAGTCTTCATACGGTCTAATACCTAATGCCTTGAAGAGCAACTGAATCTCTTCGTTCTTTAACAGTCTATCATCTTTATTTGCCAATGCATTGATTAACTTGCCGCGTAACATTAAGATTCCATACTTGTCAATTTCTCGTGCAACACACATTGAAGCGCCTGCTGATAGTCCTTCTACTACAAGAAGAGTAGAATCTTGACCGAGGAATTCTGCGTCTTTAAGTTTGTCTGGATTGAGAATCTTGACTTTATTACCACGCTTCTTATTGTTCTTAACTGCCGCACGCGCACGTTTAGCTGCTTCTGCGGCCTTTCGCGCAAGAATAGCCTTGTCAAGAATAGCCTTTGCATCTTCTGGATTGCTATCTAACCATACCTCTAGCTGTTGTCCAAGAGTAGATGTAAAAGAAGTATCCATATCAATAATATCATCTTTTACCTGAGCATTATATTTAACACCTTTGCTATTGATATTGCATACTAATACAATACCTTCTTGAATTGCGGCACCATCTAGATTCTTATCTTTTGCAGTTAAAAGATTATTCTCTTTAGCCCAATTATTAAATATACGAGTAAGTGTTGATTTAATTCCAGTAATGTGCGGCCCAGATGAAGTGATACCATAATTCACATATGGAATAATCTTAGATTGGCTTCCAGATGTAAAGGTCATAGCAAGATTGATTTGGTCGGTATTCATAACAAAATGATTACCAATAATCTCAATATCTTTACCACGCTTTTCATCTAACATATCTTCAATGCTATTATGGCTAATTTTTTCACCATTTAAGAATACAGTTAGAGTTGGACAGATACAGGTAATATCATTAAAAAACTTTTTGAAAAATGGGACTGATGTTTGACCTGTGCCAAAAAATTGTTCATCTGGAAGATATGTAACAGTCGTGCCAGTATGAGCAGTTTGTTTTGCGTCTCCACTTTGATGACTATAAAGTACACCATCTGAAAAACTATTACATTCCCACCTACCTTCACGAACTGTTTCTGTCATTACATTTTTAGATAGATATGTAACTAATTTTGTACCAATTCCGTTAAGACCAAGACTTGAACCTTCATATACTCCATCATCTGTATATTTACCAGACGTATTCATAGTATCAAACGCAGCTTGAAAAACAGTTTTACCATCGTCTCGCATTTCATCTACAAGAAATCCTTGAGCAAAATCTTCAATACGGCATAAACCGCTTTTGTCAATTGATACGTCAATAGTATCACCATGACCAATGTTATGTTCGTCAAGAGCATTGCTAAACAATTCCATCATAAGTTGATTTGGCGTTGAAGTATCGCCACAATACATAGACGGGCGCTTTCTTACATGCTCCCTTGGTGTTAACGATTGAATAGATTCTTTAGTATAATCATTCTTAGCCATGAATCTCCTTTCTTTTATAGATATTATATCATTTTCATTTTCAATTGTCAACAAAAAAATGGATGCCGATTATAGCAATCGACATCCATGCAATTACATTCGCTTATTTTCTACATCTTTTAGGAACTGTCTGCGACTATCTACTTCATCCTTGCAGAACTCCTTGAAGTTATTCTTCAAATTCCTATATTCTTCACGAGACTTGTACCAATCACGCTTTGCATAACGAAGAGCGTCACTGTAACTAAATGAATGCCAAAGCTGGTCTTCATAATATACAAGACCATAATAACGCTCACGCATAGCTTCAGCACGCTTTTTCATAATTTTTACACGACACTTATACTCGGCAATACGCCAACCGCTCCAACGGTTTGCCACATCAACATCTTCGTCATGCGGCTTAGCATACCCAGTAAACGTACCCCACTTTGAAGATAGCGTTACAGATGCCAGTTTAGTGTTTTCATCCCAAGAACAATCAATTACTCGACGGTGTGCCATTTATTTTCTCCTTATCGTTTACTGTAGGCTACGGACATATAGGAATTCATGATAGCGAATTGAGTCGATTCAAGCGCATCTGCCGCATCTTTTGACGGCTCTGGAATAAGCCTAGAATTATTCTCAATAAGTTCGTCCATCTTCATTACATAATGCTCTGCTTTTGCCTTTGCATCTTTTGACGAATAAACAATATTATAACGCTTAATAGCCATCATTTCATCACGATATACGTTTTCTTTACCTAAAGAATTACGTTCATCAATCCAAATAGCCTGAGAGAATGGCGCACCATCAATAAGATAACGCTTAACAAACAAGTAAAGCCGCATAATATGCTGCAATTCCTTGGCAACATAACCGTACTTCTCAATCAGCTCGTGATTAGCAGGAGAATTATGACAAATCTTCTTTGCCTTTTCCATAGCCATTCCAAGAGAAGAAAAGATTAGCTTCTGCGGATTAAGGTTAGCAATATCGTTACAATGCTTGCGGAGATATTCCCAGTAAATCTTATACTGAGGGTTGACAACATAATAATCCGTACAAAGAATCTCTAGAAAGTTAATGTTAGCCTTATGGAGAATCTTGAAGTAATCTCGAAAATCTTTAACTGTGCAATGTTCACCATTATCCATAATCTCAACTTTGTTAAGATGTTTCTTGTCTAAGAATAAATCGTATGCTGTTGGAATCATAAGCAACTTGGTATCAACGTCAGATTTATCATCCCACAGATTATAGTTCATAGAACCATTTGCAGCACATACAAGATACGGATACTGCCAATACTTACCTGTAGCAATAATAGCGCCAAGATGTTCTTCAACCCTATTCTGAATCTTATTTACATTTTCTGCCATTCCTATTTCCTTTCTCTATATATGTATTATAACAGATTTATTTACCATTGTCAATACAAAAAGGCACCCATGAGGGTGCCTTTACCAAAAGAAAGAAAATTAGAAGAGGTAGTTATCGTTATCGTTGGCGTAGAAATGGTAGTTATCATTGATGTAGTCGTACAGCTTTCCGCCATTCTCTACGTATTTAAGCATCTTGAAGACGTTATCGTTCAGAGCTGTCATGAGGTGGACGTCAGGATTACCTGGATTAGCAATTTGGTCAGCATAGTTGCCGAGGTCGAAACTATACATGCTCGTGCGGCCATTGACTCGGCAATAACCGTTATAGCTATCAATTCCGCAAGTCTCAGACCACCAACTACGCTTTGCATTCATTACCTGCATGTCAGAGACAACGAAGATGCGCGCGTACTTCTTGCCAGTGATTAGCTTGAAAGCAGGAACGATGTCCGTACCGTAGCCGCACTTCTCGTTGTCGCACATTTCACGAATGACCTGGAACGGGCCGCAAGCCTTCTTGAAAGTGGACGCCTTGGCGTTGTTTCCGAACTTGATGAAATCACAGTTGCCGTTGATGTATAGAGCTGCCGCGTAGCAAGCTCCAACTTCCTTGATGGTAAGTGAAGAATTGTCGCCATAGCGGTCGTCCATCGAACCGGAAACGTCAAGCATGATAACGGAATTGCCCTCCAGCTTAGGCATGTTGCCGCAAGCGATACGAAAAGCAGTGTCAAGTGCCGTGATTACCGCAAAATTCTGAACCTTGAGGTTACGATAGGCAGTATAAATCTGATAGGGGAAGATAAGAGACTTCTTGATAGAAACCTCATTGATAAGCTGGTCTACAAGGTGCTGCTTAACCCAAGCATCATCAATATCATCCTCATTGAGAATGTTATTCAGATTGCGGACAAGTGCGAGATAACCGAGACGATTACCCTCAACCATATTCTTCCAGCTATCATTACCAGTGGAGATATTAACCTCCCACGTATCAGCAGCTTTGAGCTTGCCGTTCATGTAACCATCAACAATGCCACTCTTGGGATGAATGATATTGATAAGGTCATACATGTTGTAGCGCTTACCCTTCATCTGATACTTCATAAGATTGTACTCAGAAAGACCAGACATATAATCTGCAAAACCACGAATCATAGCATGAGAACGCTTGCCACCAAGCATGTCAACAGCTGCGAAAATCTCAGACATATCATCAGGACGATGACAGAAAGCCTTATAGAAATCGCGCTTGCGCTCAAAGCTCTGGCCATTCAGCATAGCCGCAACAAGCTGCGAAACACTACGCATACCAAGTTGGTTTCGTGCAAACATGGCACATTTACCAGCGAACTCAGCGCCATACTTATCAATTACAAGATTCGTAAGTTCGATGAAACGAGTCTGCTGCGTGTCAGCATTCTCATAGAAACCATCGTCCATCTTGCTAGAGAACAAGAAATTCATCCAATCCTCAAGTACATCCTTCTTGTAATTCTCGCCACCCTCGTATGACATAGAACGCTCGTGCTTAACCTTTTCATTAAACTTAGACATATAATTATCACTTTCTCTTGGAAGGAAAACTTTCCTATATTATAATACTTATCTATATAATTTGTCAAGTAAAATTTTAGAAAACATCTAGGTCATGGAAACCTGAATAATCAATAATCTTGAGATTACCAAGAGTGTCATAGCCATAATTGCCATTATGCAAATCTGAAATCTTCTCTTGGTAAAGAAATTCAATGAAACGCTGAGTTGCTTTGCGGCCATATGTTTCAATAAAGATGCTGCACTCGGTAGCATAGAATTCATTACAGATATTCTTATGTTCTTTGCGACTTTTATCAATCATGTCTCTTGCAGTCTTAATTGTCTTACTGTCTTGTTTCTTTGAACTATAATTATACGGTGTTCCCGCACAAAAAGAAACATATACTGGAATTTCGCATACAAAACCAAGAAATGTAGTCTTTGCAAGCATTTGATTAACTTTATACTTGCGGGCAATGCGATAGATATACTCTTCTGCGGCGCAATAATCGTTTGCATCTACTGGATAGAAGCCATTATTATTTGCATTTTTATATAGAGTAACATCATCGAAACAAAAATACATTGGGATTCGATTCTCTGCCGCACAATATTTATAATGTTCCCAATCTCCATCTTCTATAAATGCAGCACCAATATAGGGAATTTTGAACACATAGTTTTTAAATTCCTTAAAATGGAATACAGATTTAGAGCAGCCACCTTCAACCCAATCGGCACCAATAGTCTTTCCAATATGTTGAATAAAAGCACGGAATGTGTCACCATCTTCATTTTCAAAATATACCTGAGACAGTTTCAAAAATTCAGGATTACAATTACGAAACTTTTTATCAAGAAAATTAAGCATCTCTGATTTATTCATATAGTTTCCTTTCTTCGTTCCACTATATTATATCATTTCAGAGTTGCATTTGTCAATTATTTTCTTTTTGGTGCTGATAGCCTTACCTTTTTCATCCAGAACTGTACCAATAGGGCATCTTCTATAGATGTATTTTAAAAAATCATCTACCTTTTCAATCTCATTTTTATACATACCAAGAGAAAGAAATGGTAGAATCTCATTATTTATATGTTCATATTCAGCATACGTGTCATCGTCTAATTTTCTAGTGCATCCCTGCCTAGATTCTTCTGGAACATATTCACCTATGCGGCACAAGAGACATGAGTCATTGTCGCACTCATGACAATGCAAGCTAATGATAGTGTAATCATCCATTTGCCTGCCAATCTTTTATAAATCTAGCTGGATTGTAGGGAATCCATGCTTGATACTCTGGTGGCAAAACTACTCTTACTTCTGCTGGCTTTGTGACTATAGGAACACCGTTTACATATATCATATTTGAATCAGATTCAATATGAATATCATACTGCTGTCCATGTTTCAATTCAACATCCATTGGCGGCACAAGATTTTTATATACCCAGTCTTCGCCAATATATGTATACATTAGCGAGCCTTGCGAATTTCAAAGATAGGGTCAAAATAGGTCTTGCCAGCTTTGACTTTCTCAAGGAATGCTTCGGCATCCTTCTTCTCAACAAACATCATTGCCTTGCTTGAATCAGTTGTGCGCATACCTTTTGCCGTGAGCATGCGGAACTGCTTATCAATATAAGGTTTCTTGGTGCGTTTTCCGTAAATCATCCACATATTTAATACTCCCATTCTTCTATGATATGCTTTAAACGAATTTCTTTAGTGAAATTGTTAATTGCTTCTATCTCTTGGTCTTGATAGCAATCATATACTTGGTCAACATTGCCAAGCCATACAAAATGCGTATATCCATCTTGATTTACCAAACCGAACAAATCAAAAGTTTTATACTCAGGTCGGCCTTGAATAATTGCGTCTTCAAGTGTCATTAAATCTCCTTAAAGAATATCTTTTCTTTTGGCATAATTATAACATATAAAAAGTGAGCCGTCAAGAAAAATTTGACAGCCCACTTAAAATTTTATTTAGTTGTTAAGAATGTACTCGCGCACTCGTGCCTGAGCAAGACCCTTGATTGCGGCCAACTTTACAGAAGCAGCCTTCTTTTTCTTGAAGAAGTCCCAGAAGTTCTCTTCCATAAGCTCGTCAACAACCTTGTTAAGAGCCATGCCGAAGAACTTGCCGTTCTTGCAATCAATCTCGTCCATGTCAAGTGCAATGAGAACCTTGTTGACCTCCTTCTCGACAAACGCATCGGTGCAATACTTTTCTACGAACTCCTTTTCTAAAGAATCAGTACCAGTGTAGACAGTCTTCTTCTTGGTCTTATCATGATGCCACTCGTCACGAACAATCTTGGCAACTTGAACGTTGCCCCACGGGTCACGCACACAAGGATAAGCCTTGATTACAATGCCCTCACCGATGGTACCCTTCGGAAGATTGTAAGTACACTCGTCAACATGCTTGTTTACATCATCCCAAGTCATGTTGCTGATGCGGCAAATGATAGGAACACAACGATGATAGAACTTGCTGACTACTGGATACCACTCGTCATAATCGACATACTCGCCCTTGTCAACATCAAGAATATCAAAGACGAAAAAACCGCCCTCAAGATAAGTCTTGATGGTACCAGTGAACTTGCGGCCATCGCATCCTCCGAGCCACTCACCGTAGACAATGTAGTTAGGATGCTCAAGCAACCAAGCCTTCAACGCCTTGACCTCAGCATCATCAGTGTTAGTGATGTACTCAGTGAAACCAGCGTTGTCCTTATCTACAGAAATCTCCCGGGTGCGGCTACCGCAAGCGATATTTCCATCATCATCTACCCAGATAGAAGCATTCGAACCATCTAGCTTGCTTTGACACATGACATCGCGGCCAATGAAATTCTGAACCTCGGAACGAGTAGAGCGCTCAAGATGAATGTACTTGTTGAAATGTGCCATTATGAAATCCTTTCTCTTGCTTTCGTAACTACATTATACACGAATTTTTGGCCGCACGCAAGAACTTTTTTCTTCTCTTTTTCCTGTTTCTTTTTACTATTTTGCGTAAGCAAAATAGTTTATTTTTCTTTAACCCTTTTTCTCTTCTTTTTAATAGAAATTACTGTGCGTAGCACGGGAATTTCTTTATAATTAAATCTATTATATATAAAACAATTATATAATATCTCTTATATATATAAAAGTCAATATACATATATAAACTAATATAATCTAATATATAAACTAATATAATTACATTATATA
>ERZ1034980.35-NODE-35-length-141779-cov-39.859459_pt1 | contig 141779 bp, 129 predicted proteins | sample MGYA00520622_ERZ1034980 | MGnify/ENA primary metagenome ERZ1034980 (study PRJEB33766, sample SAMN09781791) | gut metagenome | biome: gut microbiome | host: Homo sapiens | place: Madagascar | study: EMG produced TPA metagenomics assembly of the PRJNA485056 data... | reverse complement strand
GCATTTAAGAAATACGCTTTAGATGAAAAAATGTGTGCTCATTCTGTAGGTGGTTTTACATCACTTATTCTTTTTTTTATAGGATATTTCTTACGATTATGTGCTATTGTTTTATTTATTAAATACTTTCATCTGTCAGCATTCACAATCCTTATAAATCTAGCATGTGTTATTACAACATTCTTTATAAGTAGTTTTCTAATCTTTTTAGGAAATCGTATCATATATGAAGAAAATTCTACTGAAATATATAATTTTTCAGCCTATGTCCTCACACTGCTTGCCTTATTATTAAACATGATACATAAATATTAAACAAGAAAGGATAATAACCTATGCACACCTTTACCACCGGTGCCATCGTGCGCCACTTCAAAAGAGAATATATTACCAATCCGCAATCAGCCGAATATCTCTACAAGATATTAGCATTTGCTTCCCACACGGAGACAGGAGAGAAGCTTGTGATCTATCAGGCACTTTATCCTCCATACAAAACATGTGCGCGTCCATATGACATGTTTATAAGCGAAGTGGATCATGTGAAATACCCTGATATTAAGCAGAAATACCGTTTTGAAGTAATTGAAACTGACCTGTTTCCGCAAGCATAATAGGGTATTTAATGGCACAATCTTACAAAGGAGCACCCATGAAACTTTTCCACAAAAAATCACACACCACCTACAACCCAGCCGAGAAAACACCTGTCATCAAATGCAGCATCTGCACAGGAGAGCAGGTAGCTGGATTTCAGGACAATGCAACTAAGACATTTGAGGACATTATGCTGATTCAAGATGCATCGGATCTTGCACATTTCCGGGAGATGTATGGTATAATCGGAGATATTAAGAAAATCTATTAAGAGTATTACAGAAACCGAAAGGATACACTATGTCATACATAACTACTTACACCGGAAAACATTTTGATCCGGTCAATCCGGATGCATCCCTTCTTTGTATCGAAGATATCGCGCATGCATTGTCGCTTTTGTGCCGCGGAAATGGGCACGTACAGACCTTTTTCTCGGTCGGACAGCATTGCATTGCCTGCGCAAAAGAAGCGCAGGCACGCGGGCTATCAGCACGCCTGGTTCTTGCGTGTCTGATTCATGATGCAAGTGAATGTTATATGTCGGATGTTCCTCGTCCATTCAAGCAGACCTTGCCGGAATATAACCGGCTGGAAGATCAATTGCTTGATATGATTTATATGCATTTTCTTGGAAGTACATTAGATAATGCTGAACAGGAAATTCTGAAGGATATCGATAATGCAATGCTATGGTACGACCTTACATATCTGTTACACGAGAAACAGCCTTTACCGAAACCACAGGTTTATGATGAACCAGATTATACAGTCCGACCATTTACAGACGTAGAAGAGGAGTATTTACAGATCTATCGAACTTTTATCCAGAAACTTCATTAATATCTTATAAACACACCAAACTTCTGAAAAATAGCAAAAGCCGCCTATCATAATTAGATAAGCGGCCCTGATTATTCTTTACCACTTTTTCTTCCGGTTAATATCGTAGATGCCCCAGTTACACTCAGAGGCAGCCGGAGAGGACGGATCCTTCCAGAGTTCATCGAACGCTTCAAAGACGAAGCCAACGATTTCTTCGGATTTCAGATAGTCCGCAACTTCCTCTAAATAGCGCTTCTGATTTGCAACAGACGCATAATCGGCGTGATCATCATGCGCCGTCCTTGTTGCCCAGCCAAGCTCTGTAAAGCAGATCTGCTTATCCGGATAGATTGCGCATGCAGACTCGAAGCTTTCCTTTGTTTCCGCAAATGCATCCTCGATTGCCACATCCAGATGATATGGGTAGGTATGAATACCGATGATGTCAACCGCATTGGCGATTGCATCCAGATTCTTCCAATCAATGTCAACCTCACAGAAAGCAACCGGCTGCTTTACCGCTGCATGGAGCTTCTTTGTATGTTCCACAAGACGTTCCTCGGATACCAGATGTCCTACAAATGGGAAGCGGTTTTCGTTTCCGACAGAGACAGCCACGATTTCATCTGTATATTCATTTGCAAGTGCGATCAATCGATTGAGCTGCGCATCATTGCTTGCTGCATGTGCTGCCAGTTCTTCATCACTGAATGTCTGAGGCCCTGTGATACATTCTGCAGAATTGATTTCCGCCAATGAATCAATGCCGATCATACACTGAAGCGGAAGCTTCTCCTCACGAATTACCTGCAGAGCAGTAATAGCATGCGCATTTGGCTCATACATACGGATATAACCATAGCCGTCCGCTACAAGCAGATGCAGATCTTCGGAGATCTGTTCTTTCGATGGCATTTCTCCGGTCGGACATTGACCTTCCCGGTAACCGGAATAACAGATTGCTTTTTTGTACGGTAATTTCTTCTCAAATGTTTTTCCCATGTTTTATTCTCCTTTGTTTGATTGTATATAGTTTCTTTATTGTCCTGATTAAACACAAGTATCTTAACATACATTTTCCCGGAAAGAATATCATAGTTTTGTTGTTAATTGCAGATAATTGAAACCGTTTTTTACATTTGAAGGATACAGACATTTTACACATAAATGATTGCGTATATGGTCGGAACAGCAGAAGTCCCCCCATATGTTTGTTCATAAATTTATTCGCAAAACTCATTAGAATTTAACGAGTAAATTTCGAAGAAAATTAGTTGTTAAATTCGCGGTTTTGCGAATCTAATTTATACAAACGTCTGATGTAGAGATACATTGGGCGTTTTTCTTTTTTCGCGTTCGTGTGTCTCTCCCTCTCCCCACTAACCAAGTGCATCCGGCTATCTAATCAATAGCCGGAGAATCTCAAAAGGTGCGTGGGAGACTAGGAAAGGAGATTGCATAGTTGGTTAGTTTTTTCGAGATTGAAATGCTTGGAAATTTGTCAGATCAGTATTCGCGCATGGCGAAGAAAGCACCAAAGAAGATGCAGAAGAATATGCAGATCATAGCGGATTCTTTGGCGCATGTAAAGGAAGTGCTGATTGATGAGGGTTTGGTTTCAGAAAGTGAGGGATGATATGTCAATAGCTGAAAGTTTACATGTTGCTTTAGTTTGTTTGAATGTTCGGCGAAAATCTTTATCTGATGAGATGTCCGAACTGTATTCTGTGCAGGAATACTATTTCAATGATAATTGTATGAATGAATTTTATGAGCAGAAAGCGAAGATTGAGGAATCTCTTTCAAAAGTAAATGTTTCTATTGATGTGATTGGAGGTTTGCTTGGTATCAGTTTGGAACATTAAAAAAATTGTGTTATCTGATGGCATGAGATCGAGTATAGATAGTTACTTCCGCGCAAGAAGTGAGTTGGAAAGGCAATATGCTTGTGTCGGTCTAATGAATCATATTAAAAAGTATCTTGTTGGTTTAGAAAAAGAAGAAAAGGAGTGTTTGAAAAATGGCAGAGGTTAAGAATTTGAAGGGTTTGTTAAAGGCTGAAAATCTCATGTGCGTACAGATAGACAAGCGTGAGATTGGAGAGGCAGGAGATTATTATTATAATATCGCATTTACGACTGGAAAAGATATTATGCTTCTTACTGCTGGAAAGGTTGCTGATAAATTGGAGCTTTTCAAGCGGTATGACTTAGGCTTGGACTTCATCGACAAAAAGCTTAAAATCGTCGATTTTAAGCTGGTCGGTTAAGAATAAAATACGGAGGTGGTTGTAATGATGTCTGTGATGATGCAGGCGGCAACGGAGACAGCCGGGAAAGGAGCTACTATGACAAGTGAAGGTATTTCATCAGCACTTGAGATGATCAAGAGCATTGTGTCTTGGGTTGTGTCCTTTGTAGCAGACAATGCCGTGCTTATGGTGTTCTTTGTGGCAGGTCTTATCCCAGTGGGTATTATGGTTTTCCGTAAGCTTAAGAACGCTGTCCGCTAGGACGGAAAGACGAAGTGGCAGGTGGTCGGTTGATCACTTGCCATTTTTCAATTAAGGAAAGGAGATTATATGAGAAAGTCGAAAAAGACAATAATATATATGCTTGTTGCGCTTGTCGTTGCGGTGTCTGCTTTACTAGCTAATTTTGGTTATAGTTATGCGCAATCTTATAGTGATGTAATCGATGCTGATTGGAAGCTCATGCAGGGTGGTAATACTAAAGAACCTGGAGGTAATATTAGTGATAATTTTTCAACTGATTTTCCAGTTCTCGATCAGTCTTTGAACAAAGCAAAGTATACAGAGTCATGTGCATGGTTAAATTGCGATTTAAAAAGTGGTAATTCATATGTACTTGAAAGCGACACGGAGATAGTTCTTGTGTGTCAATATTCGTCAGATGGTACTCCTGCGATGTATGGAGAAGAAGGTTCTATGTATTTCTGCGCGTTATCGCTTAGCCGTATATATAGCATGCTGGTTGGTTATAAGCATGATTCTTCTGTGTCGGAAGGTTTGCAATCTTCATCGTTTGTTGAATCTTCTAATACTTCAAATTGGAAGATTGGATTTACTGATAGCAAAATATCTGGGACTGATTTGTGTTTTAAAACTTTGTTTCAGACACGAACTGATATAGAAAAAAAACAGCTTGAGTTTGCTGTTAATACTGGAAAAATGAAAGTTTTCTCTTCTGTCAGCGATGCGGAGCAGTATTTCAAGACTGGCGATACTTCGAAAATGGCATGGCAGGGCGGCACACCGAAACAAGAATATGATTCTGGCTTGTTGCTGAATGATTTTGATGTTCAATTTCATGATTCTAATAAATTCGAGGAATGCTATTTAGATGTTAAGTATACGATTCCAGAAGAGTTGAAAAGTGTTGGCTCGTTTCAGATAGACATGGAAGAGAAGTTCGATTGGATTGCGAATGTGTCTGGTGGTTTGTCTGATGTTTCTGATTCGCATACTGGCACAAATTATATTGATGTTCTGAATCATGCTGATGGGTTTAGGATATATTTGAAAGATATTAAGGCAATAGATAATTTTGTAAATCGATGGGATGGGGCTTTTGATAAAGCATTAAAACGCTTTGTACTTGGGAATTTGAATTATGTTAATTTTCCTTTTTCTAAATATGTGATTGGAAGTGTTAAAACAAGTAATTTGAATATTAAATTTCATCTTGTTGCTGAAAAAAAGTATGGACACTATGTTGACTATAATTTAAATTTGCTGTCTGGAGTAGGTGTTAAAAGTTCTTATGTTCCGGATACTGACGGAAATTATACGTCTAATAATGATTCAAAAGTTAATGGGCATTATTATATGGATGTTGGCTCGGATGCAGCCGGAAATACGACGTATAACTATTATTACTACTATCCAGATGGCGGAAAAGAAAAAGTTTCCTCTGAAGATGCGGCGAACAATACAGTAACCAATACTGTACAAGAGGGTGCAATTAAGATAGATAATAGTCCTACGTTTAACAATAATATCACGATTGAGGGCGATAATATTAGTAATTCTGCTAATAGTTACGCCGATTCTAAATCTGATGCGACTACAAACAAAAGTTTTATTGATAAGTTCTTGGGATTTTTTGACATCATAGAAAATAATAGTTTTTTAGGAGTATTTGCAAAGGTGTTTGGTTGGTTACCTGTTGGGGTTTCTACTCTGATAACTACTGCTTTAGGCATTATTGTTGGTATTCGTGTCTTTAAGTTTTTTAAATAGGGGGTGTAATTTATGAGTGTAGGTGGTTGGCTCTCTTGGTTGTGGTCGTTATTTACAGATAATGGATATCATGTATTTGATACTTTTGTTAGTTTTGCAGATATTTTTGTCTTTGTGATAGTAGTTGGTTTGTTTGTTTGGTTGATCTCTGCTTTGTTAGGTGGAGATTAAAAAAGAGGGATTTAGTTCCCCTCTTTTTCAGACATTTTTTTGATTAGCTCGGTTTGTGCTTCTATTAGCTTAGTCTTTTTATTAGTGTTTTGAATTGCTTTTACTATCGCTATTATGATTAACGCACATATAGCAATAAATATAATTGGATAAATAATTGAAAGTATAATAGGTGCTATCATTTTTTCTTCCCCCTTTTTTCTCTGATTATAAGTAATCTAAGTGGGGAAGTCAAGAAAGGAGTTTGTATGATAATAGATTTTAGTACATATTTGGTCGAGATCTTGACCGATACGGATGCTACACAGACGGATGTTCCGACATTGCCAGAAGCGACGGATGATCGCTTGTATATGTCTCAAGCGTATCAAGGAAAGACGATTGACGATGTATATAGTATGCTTGTGTCGTGTCGGAATTGTCTGCTTTTGCTTTGCTTTATAGTCTTTATATTTGAAGCGCACAAGCTCTTGAAAAACGCCATGAAACGGCATTTCAAGGCATAGCGCGGAAAGGAGTATATATGGATTTTCTTGGAATTTTTGTTGATGGCAATATGCTTGAAACATTTTGTAATATGTTTCTGGTCGTATTTGCGCTGGACTTCATATCTAACTTGGCGCAAGTTCTTAGAATGAAATAGGAGGGTATTATGATAGACTTTTATTTATGGATGTGTAATTTATTTGTTTTAGTGGCGTATATTTCAGAGGAGTTAAGTGTGGTTACTCGTTGTGGTTCATGTTGTTGTATTATCGGTTTTATTTTTTCTATCTTTATGATGTGTGAAAGTATCGTTGTCAATGCAGAAAGGAGATGTGGTGATGCTTAAATTGTTATTTTTAGTTGGCTTTGTATTCGCGTTCGTCCTGTTGCCGCAGGTGCGATATACGTGCTTTCATCTACCTTTGGTGTTTTATAACTTTGTAATAGATACATATAAGTATTTCAAATACAAGAAGTACAACGAGTACCGCGGTTATGGTCGTATGCAGATTTATGTAGCTGATGAGAAACAACCTTTTGGAAGTGGCAAGACTTTATCTATCGTCGATTATGTCCTTGCGGTCTATCGTCGGTATAATGGTTCCTTGGTGTGGTCTGAATCAGATCAGAAGTTTGTGCCGCAGAAAATTAAGATATATAGTAATGTTGAGCTTCGCGGTGTGCCGTATGTGCCGCTTGTGTCGTATGATCAGTTGATAAGGGCGCGTAAAGAAAATAATGATACTATGGTTCAGTTGTTTGTGATTGATGAATTGGGTAGTCAGTTTAATAACCGCAATTGGAAAAGCAATTTGCCGACGGATTTACTCGAGGCAATTTTGCAACAAAGGAAAAGCAAAATAGGCATACTGGGAAGTGTGCAGGATTGGAGTTTGTTCGATGCTACACTTCGGAAAGTATCAGCGGAATGTATCGTCTGCTCCAAAGGCTGGCGGTTTGTTGTCAATCGAATATTCTATGCAAAGGATATGGAAAAGGCGAACTATAACACTGATCTCATCAAGTCGCATGGCGTGCGGTGTTTCTTCGCAACGGATAAGGTTTATAACTCATATGATACTCACGAACGTGTCGAGAAGATCGCGGAAGCTGTTGCCGCTGGTGAAATGCTGACAAATGAGGAAGTGTTGCATCATGCCAACGGCGAAACTTCGGATATCTCGACTATTACAACGTTGAAGCGTAAATATAAAAAGAGAGTGAGGAAATAGCTATGGTTGGATATGCAGCAGATTTATTGTGTGATTGGGTATCGAAGTCTAGCGACATAGAGCTTACGCGCGCATTTTATAGTTGTCGTATGTCTGATAACCTCGAAGATGTCGCGACAGCTGACGTTTTACGCGGAGAAATCGTGTCTCGTTTTATGCGTCGCGCTTTAAAAACTGAACGTCTTAGACGTGAAATGGAGAGTGATGTTAATGTTTAATATGATACTGACAGTTATATGTATAGTATCGTTGATATCTGTCTGTGTGATCGCAGGCTCTTTGTACCATCTGATAGATGTTATCGAAGAAAAAATAGACGATATGAGCATGCTTGAGTGCAAGATCGCGCAGGACTTGCCGGATGCTCCGGATCATGTACATGTCGATTAGATGCTGTCAAGGGCGGTGCTGATCGGTGCGCTTTGCGCATCCGTTCGGTGCCGCTTGCTTGCCCTTGACGGTATCGCCTTCCGTCCTGTATCGCCCCCATCCTTGCCGATCGGGTATGTTTGCCGCAGGCGGGCATACCCGATAACTACCCCAAACCACACACCCCCAACGTGCGTGCACGTTGGGCGGTGGTGGTTCTGCTTGCTCGCGCTCGCGCGACCGCCCCGCCCCCTCTGGAATCGGGGAAAGGGGGCGAAGGGCAGGGGGTTTAGGAATGGTACTATAAGAATAATATAATATTATATTAACTTGTCGATAGGGACATAACTGTCTCAAATTTAATTTTTTTTAGGTTCGTGGGGTTGAATAGTGTATAATACTAAGATTATTTTTTACAATGATGAGATACAGATTAGTAAATATAACTATGGTGTATCTGTATCGGTAAATCATTATAAGACAGAAGAAGAGAAAAAGGAGAGTTCAAAAGATGGTACGATTGATTTTGCGGATTGTGAACAATATATTAGGTCTGCTACGACAGATTTTGCAGATCGCAACAAAGATAATCAGACTCGGTCACTAAGGCGATCTATGCAATCAATATATGAGATAGCGCGATCTAACAGTTTCGATTATTTCGCGACATTTACTTTTTCACAATCATATAGATATGATTATGATACATGCAAGGATAAATTTGTGAAGTGGTTAAAGAATTTCAAAGCTCGGAAGTGTTATGACATTGAGTGGCTTTGTGTTCCGGAACAACATAAAGACGGAGCATGGCACTTTCACGCAATGTTCAAAGGCGATTTATCCGCGCATCTGGTTGCAGGCGTACATGCTGGGCGATATATTGTTTCAGCTTACCGGCTTGGAATCAACGAGATAGAGCCTATCAGAAATTCTAATAGGTGTGCGTCGTATATAACGAAGTATATTACAAAAGACCTTGCATTATCTTTGAAAAATCGCCGCAGATATTTTTACTCTGCTGGTCTAAAAAAGCCGGAATCAAAAGAAATATATTTGTCTGATGATATAGACTTATTTGAATTTATATCAGATCACTTTCCGGATTACTTGCTGACATATAACAAGATTGTTGAAACGCACGGATACCGCGTTAATTATATCCAGCTTGCTAAACGGGATGTAGATCGAGCCGACGCATAGCGAAAAGAAAAACGCGAAAAAAAAGTAGTTGACAAGGTAAAAGTGTAGTGGTAATATACAGTCAAGGCGTTTGTAATTAGTTCGCAAAACTCAGGTTTTACGAAATTATCTATTGATTTATTACCAGAGTAGTGGTATCCTAGAAATATAGAGAAATCAACGCTTTACAGGCATTGGGAGGTTTTTATCGTATGGCTGATATTACTTATCATGAACAGGAAGAACAACACAATCTGGATTTGATTCGGAATGTGTGCAATGATCTTCCAGACTACGTCAAGCGGTTCGTCCGTGGTGTCCAACAGACAACGTCGCCGCGAACCAGATTGGGCTATGTACGTGACATCAAAATATTTTTCGAATATATATGTGAGGTCTATACCGAACATCCTTGTGATACGCCAAAGGATGTCTCTCTTGACGTCCTGTCGTCCATAGATACATTTTTCATCGAGGACTATCTGGATTACCTCCAAAAATACGAAAAAAACGGCCGTATCTACACAAACGGTAAATCTGCACTCAAACGCAAGCTCTGTGCCCTGAGTGTCCTCTTTAATTACCTGTATAAGCACGATATGCTACAGGAAAATATATTTGATAAGGTGGATCGTCCCAAACTGCCGGAAAAGGCAATTACACGTATGGATGCGGATGAAACGGCGAATTTCCTCGATACGGTTGAATATGGCACCAATCTGACTGACCGCCAGCTCAAATTTCACGAGAAATCCAAGGTACGTGACTTAGCAATCATGACGCTCATGTTATCCACGGGCATCCGTATCTCCGAATGTGTCGGTCTGGATCTGAACGATGTGGATTTTAAGAATACATGCATCCGTGTGACCCGAAAAGGTGGCAAGGAAGCAATCGTCTATTTCAGCGACGAGGCGGTTGAACCTTTACAGGAATATATAGAGGAACGCAAGAAACTCACGCCTGCCAAAGGCTCAGAAAATGCACTCTTCCTCTCCTCCCACCACAGCCGGATCAACGTTCGGACAATTCAGAACATGGTTAAGAAGTATTCCCAGATTGCAGTTCCTCTGAAGCATATTACGCCACACAAGCTTCGTAGCACCTATGGTACCGCATTATATCAGGAAACCTCCGATATTTATCTGGTTGCCGATGTCTTAGGCCATTCTGACGTAAATACAACCAGAAAGCACTACGCGGACATGGATGATTACCGCAAGCGCCGCGCCAGAAATACCGTGCAGCTCCGGGAACATAATACAGTCCCAGACACCAAATCTAAAAAATAGCCATATTGAAAATACCATCAACTTTTACTCAGCTGATGGTATTTTCATTCATTTTATTTATTCAGATACTTACCTATCGTATGAATCACTTTATTCATTTCCAATGGCTTTGCCAGATGATCGTTCATTCCGGCATTCTTCACTGCCTGTACATCCTCTACAAATGCATTGGCAGTCATGGCTATGATTGGAATTGTCTTCGCGTCCTCACGTGCAAGTGCACGAATCTTCTGGGTTGCCTCGATACCATTCATCACCGGCATCATCACATCCATGAGAATCACATCATAGGTTCCCACAGGTGTATTCTGAAACTCACGAACTGCTGCATCGCCATTCATAACCGTTGTTACCTGTGCACCAGAATCGGTAAGCAGGTATTTTGCAATATCCAGATTCAGTTCATTATCTTCTACAAGCAGGATCTTGACATTATCCAGAGATACCTGCTCCTCATTTTCATTCTCATTGTTTGCGACCTCAGATTCCGGGGCAATCTCAAATGGAATGGTAACTGTAAATGTCGTACCGACACCAACTTCACTCCGTACCTCGATCTTTCCGTGCATGCGGTCGATCAGGCTCTTTACGATCGGCATACCAAGCCCGGTTCCCTGATACAAGCTCATCTCGTTGTAATGCTCCTGTGAGAAAGGCTCAAACAGATGACGCATATACTTCTCGGACATACCGATTCCGGTATCCGTGACTGTACAGCGGTATACTGCCCGTTCCGCTTCCATCTCTACAAATTCCGCGCTGCAATGCACACTGCCACCCGGAACATTGTATTTCACTGCGTTATCCAAAATATTCAGTAATATCTGACGCACATGCAATGGACTGCCATATACATATGGATGGATCATGCTGTCCTTACAGTCACCATGCACCAGCGTGATACCGGCTTCTGCAGCTTTCATCGCTGTAATCGTAAGGATCTCATCTGCCAGTTCTGTAATATCAAATGCCTCGTGTGCAAGCTCGATCCGGCTCGAATCAATCTTGCTAAGCTCCAATATATCATTGATTAACGACAACAGATGGTTCGCTGCAATCTTTTCCTTCGCACGGTTTTGGCGCAACAGCTCCACATCGTCCGGATGACGCTCACCAATCTCCAGCAACCCGATAATACCATTTAATGGAGTCCGGATATCGTGGGACATGCGCGACAGGAAGGTCGTCTTCGCTGCATTCGCACGTTTTGCCTCCTGCAGAGCAATCTCAGCCGCCTGCATATTCTCTGTGACATCCTGATGATACCCCCACAGACGGGTTCCTGCCGTATAATTCTCATCCAGAGAACCGCCACATCGTGTGTAGATACGTCCCTTCTTCGGATGAATCCATGCATAGGTATTCTCTGATTTGCCCTGTTCGATCATCTCCTTGACACTTGCCTGCACGGAATCAATGGCAGAATCCACGATTCGCTTGTACCAGCGTTCGTAACATTCCTCCGGTGTCATATCCTCGTAAAATCCAGTGATCTCTCTTGCCACGTCATCGAAATACATTCTCGGCTCTTTGCCCTCATCCATTTCGATCGCCCAGAGTCCAATTTTCGCATTGGTCAAGATTTCGGACAGATCCTTCTGGAAATCCATATCGTTGTGTTTCCGCGTTTTATCATTCAGCGCCATGTTTGTCGTTCCTCTTGTCGTGATTATTTACATTATTTTACAAAAAAAATATCCTTTATCATCATATCTGATAAAGGATATTTTTTCAAGATATTTCAAGCCTTTTCTACTTTATCTTATCTATGTAATCAATGATGAAATCGACAGTATCGTCTTCACTCATCAGACTACTATTGATAAATATATCATAGCTTTCCAGTGCACCCCATTTTTTTGAAGTGTAATAGTTATAATACGATGCACGCGCCTTATCTTCCTTTACAATCTGCGCCTTTGCTTTATCCGGAGTCAGATTAAAACGCTCGGAAACATTCTTAATACGTTCCTCCAATGGCGCATGTATAAAGATGCGAACCAGATTCGTATTGTGACGCAATGCGTAGTCCGCACAACGACCTACAAATACTGATGGTCCTTTATCTGCAAGTTTCTTAATCGTATCATATGTTGCCTGAAATGCCTGTTGGTTCAGATTTGTCTGATAGCCTGCACTTGTAAATCCATAGCTATATGGATCTGAAACAAGCGAATACAGAAAACTTCTCGTCGGTTTCTCATCCAGCGATTTTAAGAATTCCTCGCTCAACCCGCTTTCCTTTGCCGTCTCATTGATCAATTCCTTATCATAGAAGTTCGCGGAAATCTTTTCAGCAAGCTTTCTACCAATGTTACGACCATTACTGCCAAACTGTCTACCAATCGTGATAATTGTCTTTGCCATAGATAAGCCCCCTTTACACGCCTTGTACAAGTCACTTTTGACTTACTCTAATTATACATTTTTTTGTGCAAATTGTCAAAATATTTTATAAATTTTCGTACTTTTTAGCTATATTGTTGAACTTTTCAATGTTAGAATTCACACGATTCTCCATCGTTTTATATGTATGGTTCACACGCAGCTGCATCATGATATCGTTATAGTCATTCTGTGCCAGCACCGGCTCCATCCGGATATAAAGATCATCCGGGTGGAATTTCGTCTTCAATGCACGAAGTGCATCCTTCTCGCCAAGCATCTGCCGGAACTCCTTCGCACGTCCGGTAAAATTCAATGTACCATCGATCAGATCCCCCAAATCATGGCTTGGATAGATTGTGATAAACTGAGCATCCGGCCATTTCTCCGTATTCAGAACCTTTCCTGCACGCATACCGATCACGATAAACTGACGGATTCCAAGATCATACAGCGGCTGAATCGGCTCATTGTCTAACAATCCCCCATCCCGGTACTTCTTCCCGTCGATCTCCACTGCCTCATACATAACAGGAAGTGCCGTAGACGCAAGCAGGATCTTCCGGATCGTATCCGCGTCATAGTCTTCGAGTCTGCGGTATTCTACCTGTTCCGGCTGCTGTGTCTCATTTAAGCGGCTGATTGATACATAGATATCACGGAAATCCGCTTTGATCTTCTCCATATCAATATATTTCTCGAACATCGCAAGCATTTCATTCCGTGAGAAATACATACGCTTTTCAGCAAGCATGTTCAGGTCGATATCAAAGACCGTATCCATATCGATCTCATTCCACGCCTGATACATCCGCTCCATATCGTTCATCGAATATAACATTGCATTGACTGCACCGATTGATGCACCCGATATCGCCGTCACATCCTCGAGCAGTTCCTGTTCCTGTAACACCTTCAATACACCAACCTGATATGCACCCTTGCCGCCGCCACCGGCAAGCACCAGTCCAATTCCTTTTCCTTCACCCATAGACAACGTCCTCCATTTTCTACCTTTTCCAACCCATTTTTCAATCTATATCAGCATTGGTTTACATAATATAATTATTGTTTACAATTATATAATACAACCTCTGGTTTGATGTCCGTTTCCTCGGTCATAATCGAATCTACGATCTGAATCGCATACCCGACCGCTGCAGTATGACAATCCGGATGTGCCGCCAGATACCGGTCATAATACCCGCCGCCATAGCCGATCCGGTCACAGCTTCTCGTGAAAACTGCCCCCGGCATCACAATCAGACAGGTGCCACCGGTCTTTTCCGGTTCTAACTGTACCGTGCTGTCCGGTTCTAATATATGATATGCGCCCTCGACAAGCGCAGTCTGTTCATTATATGCGTAAAAATCCATGGTATTCCCGTTGACACGCGGCAGATAGATCTGCTTTCCATCCGCTCGGAATTCCGGGATATATTGAAATAAATCGACTTCTTTTTGAATCGGCACATAGAGACACAGTACCGATGCTTCTTTATACACCGCAAGCGCGCGCAGCTTCTCATAGATTTCCTGCGCAGCCTGCTTCTGATATGCTTCAGAAAGATTCCTGCGCTTTGCAAGAATCTCCTTCCGAAGTGCTTTCTTTGATTCTGAAATTGTCATGTAAACCATTCCTTTATCTACTTTAAGCGGATCTGGATATACTCTCCCCGCTTATTCTTCGGTATATCCTTCACATGTGTGATACTTCCATCAGCTTCCTTGATATCAATATTATCAAGCTGTGCTTTCAGGTTGCGCTTCACACTTGCGATATATGCCTTACGGAGAGTTGCCTGCTCTGCAAGCTCTGCTTCTGTCAGTCCCTCCACGGTCTTACTTTTTCTTGCCAATTCGTTAATTCTCTGGATATCTGCTTCGTTCATGCGATATTCTCCATTTCTATTCTTATTTCTGGTATCCTTTATGCACGATGAAATCAACCGTATCAAAATCGTCATTCTCATGTGCTAAGAACAGGGTACCCACTGATTTTCCTTCCATCAGATCATAGATCTGTGTCAGATTCTCGGCGTCCATGATTGCCATATCCGCTCCGGAATCTGTTGCGATCCGCGCAGCCGCAATCTTCGTGGACATGCCGCCCGTACCATAGTTTGTCACGGCATCCTTCGCCATATTCTTCATCGTATCATTGATCGTCTCTACCAGTGTCAGCTTCTTTGCTTCCGGATTCTTATGTGGATCATCCGTATAGAATCCATCAATATCCGTAAGCAGGATCAGAAGGTCTGCCTTGATCAGATGCGCCACGATTGCGGACATTGTATCATTGTCACCAAACTCGATTTCCTCTGTTGCCACGGTATCGTTCTCATTGACAACCGGAATGACACCCTGCTGTAACAGCTCATTTAATGTATTCTCGGCGTTTCTGCGGCGCTCCGGATCTGTGATCGCGTCAAAGGTCAGAAGAACCTGTGCAGCCATATGGTTGTACTCCATGAAAAGCTTCTGATAAATCATCATAAGCTGTCCCTGTCCGATCGCAGCACACGCCTGCTTCAGGGATACCGTCTTCGGCTTATGGCGCAGTCCCAGCATCTCAAATCCAACACCGATTGCACCGGACGATACTAATATTACGTCCTTCCCCTGATTCTTCAGGTCGCAGATAATGCGCACCAGTGTCTCTAACTTCCGGTAATCCGCTCCGCCGGTTTCTTCATGTATGATAGAAGACGAACCGATCTTTAATACGATTCGCTGTTTATCCTTCAATGCTTCTCTGATTCGTTTCTCGTCCACGTCTTTTTCCCTCTTTATACTATGTTATTGATATATGCAGCAACCGCCTCTGCCACCTTGATTCCATCCACAGCCGCGGATGTGATACCACCTGCATACCCTGCGCCCTCTCCACAAGGAAACAGACCTGCATAGTCACTTCGATAGGTCTCATCACGCACGATGCGCACCGGTGACGATGTCCGGGATTCTATACCGGATAACACGGCATCCCCGGATGAAAAGCCTTTTAATTTGCGGTCATAGTCCAAAATCCCTTCAATTATAGCATCATTTATATAGGCTGGCAAACACTTATTGAGGTTTGCAAACTGATAGCCTCCACGGATGTTCGGCTTCACACTTCCAAATTCAGTTGAGACACGATTCGCCTTATAATCCGCAAATAGCTGCACCGGAATCATACCATTTCCAGCCTCGTAGGCGAGGTGCTCATATTTCTTCTGGAATTCCACACCGGCAAGCACGCCGTAGTCAGCGAATCCATCCGCCGCAAAATCCTCCGGTGTGACATTTACAACGATCGCTGAATTCGCGTTTTCCTCATCTCTTCCGTGGTTGCTCATACCGTTTACCACACTCTGTCCTTCGCCGGACGATGCATTAACGACGAATCCACCCGGACACATACAGAAGCTATATACACTGCGCCCCTTGGTTGAACGGTATGTCATCTTATACTCTGCAGCCGGAAGCAGCTTCGCCTGCTCGCTCGTGCCGTACTGGCTCGCATTGACCATCGCCTGTGAATGCTCGATCCGGAGTCCCATTGCAAATGATTTTGCCTCCATCGTGACACCGGCCGCCTGCAACATAGCAAATGTGTCTCTTGCGCTGTGTCCGATCGCCAGAATACAGGCAGATGTCTCCACTACGATCGTCTGCTCGTTCTGCAGATCTTTAATCGTAAGCGACAGACATGTATCGGATCTATGGGAGATCGCGGTAAGCTGATGGGAGAAATGAATCTCTCCGCCAAAGGATCGAATCTCTTCCCGCATTTTCTTCATCACATGCTTTAATACATCCGTCCCAATATGCGGTTTGTTCAGATAGCCAATCTCCTCTGACGCTCCAAACCGTATAAAATCATGAATAACCGCCTGAATCCGTCCATATTTGTCCTTGATTCCGGTATTTAACTTTCCGTCCGAGAAGGTTCCGGCACCGCCCTCGCCGAAGGATACATTGGAATTCGCACAGATCGGTGTCTCTCCCTGCCAGAAGCCTTCGACATCCCTTGTCCGTTCTTCGACACACTTTCCACGCTCATATACAATCGGTCTGTATCCGGCACATGCTAATTGTAACGCCGCAAAATATCCCGCCGGACCAGCGCCAATGATAACTGGGCGATATATGGACACGTCCGTTTTCTCGTTACAATCGTCTCTGCATCGATGCGGAAATGTATATTTCTCATCTTTAGTTAACATAATATTTTTATTGTCTATTATGTTGCGAGGAATATCCTGTGATCGTTCAAATTCCACATCAACCGTATAGATATGAAGCAGATTTCCCTTGTCTCTCGCATCTAAGGATTTCCGAACGATCTGATATGTATACGGATGATTCGTCCTGAGCGTCTTCTGTATTTTCTTTTTTAAAGCGCTTGTTTCGTCTTTTTGTACTGGTATCTTAATCTGGTTAATTCTTATCATGACATGCTCTCCCTGCGCGTAATCCTGTAAGTAACGCAAACGTCAGATTATATCCGCCGCAATCTCCATCAATATCCAACATTTCTCCCGTCGCATACATTCCGGGATGTCCCAGACATTCCATCGTCTCTGGCTGAATCTCAGTCAGTCGGATTCCACCTGCGGTTACCTGCGCCTGTTCATAGTTTTTCAATGCACGGACATGAAATGGAAATCGTCTGCAAAGATGATAAATCTTATGTAACTGGGCTTCTGTTAACTCTGTAAGCGCCTGCTTTGGCTGTTCACACGCGGTCTCCAAAATATACATGGCAAGCTTATCTGGCAAATACGCATTCAGATATCCATACAGACTCCGGTTCACATCTCTGCTTTCCTGCACAAATGCATTCTCTTCTATCTCCGGTAAAAAATCCACATACAGCTTAACACTTGATTCTTCTGATAAGATCCTGCCAAGCTCCGAAGATAAATTGAATATCATAATCCCGGATAAACCATACTCGGTAATCTGTAATTCACCGGACTGTTTCCATTCCGTGTTACCTTCTTCAAACCATGCCGAACATGCCACTCGAACGCCTTTTACCGCCTCGGTATTTTCCTCTGTCATAACAGCACATAAAGCCGGTCTTTGCGGCTCCTGTTTTACACCGAGCTTCTCTGCCAGTCTTGCGCCTTCCGCGCAGCCGCCAAGCGATGGATATGATCGTCCACCACATGCCAGTATCACCTTTCTGGCAATAATCTCCGTATTACACTGAATATGATATCCATCCTTTTTTACCCGAATATCTGTCACCGTTTCCGACAGATACGTGGTTACCTGCAATGCCTTTATTCGGTCTAAAAGTGCCCATACAACCGCTGATGCCTGCATTGATATCGGATAATAATATCCGTCGATACATCTTGTATATACACCAATAGAATGCAAAAATGCAAACATTTCATGCAATGGTTGCTCGCCCAGACAGGTATGCAGAAATTTCTGATACGTTTCTGAAGACGAATGATAATGGCCATCCTTCATATCTGTATTTGCCAGATTGCATCGCCCATTGCCTGTGGCATATAATTTCTTGCCCAGTTTTTTATTTCTATCAATGATACAGACGGTGTTTCCGCCCTCTGCAGCCGCGATTGCTGCAGCCATTCCGGCTGCACCACCGCCAACTACACATACATCATACTGTGTTTTCATTGTTTTCCTCACTGTAAGTTTATTCTAGGTTGATAATGATTCCAGATATCGATACAGTTCCTTTTTCGAATCAAAATGCACATTTTTTAAGAGATCCTGATATACACTCGGATGTAACTTCTGCAAGACCGCCGCATCAATATCAGTATATTCATACACCTGTTGCGTATCTGCCTCGTACACTATCACACGTCCACTCTGAATCCCTACCAAAAATCCATTGTCTTTCCATTCTGTGTCAATGGAAATGGAATCCGCTGCAAGTTCCAGCTTCTGTCCCTCTTTTTCCTGCATACGTTGTTTAAAATATTCATTTGCAAGCAAAAAACATAACGAAAAAATCCCTACAAATAATAGTACATATAAAAATAATTTCTTCATGGCACCAACTCCTTGAAGAAATTATTTCCATATTTGTATTTAATTATTCAAAGATAATCTTATCCTGCTTTGTCTCATCAAATACTGTTACAAATGTCTTTCCCGGATTCATCTTCAACTGCTTGCCATCAGCGGTATAGTACTTTACAACTCCATTATCCTTTCTCCATGAAATTGCTTCATACTCACCATCTGTAATATAATATCCGGTTCCAGTCTTATCCCAATCGATATTCTGTAAACCATCGCCAAGATCTGTATACTGAACGAACATAACAATCAGGTTCTTGTAGCGAAGCTGCTCATTTGTCTGATCATCAATCTGCTCTGTTCCATACTGGAAACGATAGTACAGTTTCTCATCGGCATTGTACTCATACCATCTTGTACTGCTGTCATTGTATGCAGTTGTCACTTTGTTTGCTGTCTGACCACTGCCAAGCGCTGTATCTTCTACATTGAATGCAAACGCCTTAGATTTCTCACCCAGATACTCGGTACTGTAACCAGCTGCCGCAATACCTTCCTTCAGCTTTTCGCTGTTTGTATAACAGTTGTGTGGTGCAACCCTTGACTCATCACGATAAAAAGTTGTGGAATCATACAGACCATTCAGGTTATTTAATCCTGTATCCTTAATCCATGATTCCGCATAGACAGACCATCCTACATGTGCATAAATACCGCCAAGCATATTTGCCATCTGTACATAATAATGTCTGGCACTACGAACTGGTCCCAGCTTTTCCAGATTGGAATAATCCTTAAATACACACATATATCGGGTAATACCACCCTCAACAAGCATCTCATATGTGATATCTGCCTGTGAGATACCTGATTGTGGCATTGCATCTACAATGTTATTGATCATGATACAAAGTGGTCTCTGATTAGAAAGACTCTCGTCAATCCACTCACCCGAAAACTCATTGATCACATAGCCTTCCTTTGTCGGTGCAAATTCAATATCTGCATCCGACATCGTTGCAGCCGCTTCGGTCGTGATAGTTGCCTGCTTGGTATCCTCCTCTTTCTTTTTTCCACATCCTGCCAGACAAGATACGGTAAGTGCAGTTGTCAGTGCAAAAATAGACAACTTCTTTAACTTATTCTTCTTCATTGTCTCTTGTATATCCTTTCTTTGTTAATATTTCCTCTTGTAGTTTTTCCATATGCAGACGTTCTGAATCATCAATATGATCATATCCTGCCAGATGCAACATACTATGTGCCGTTAAAAACGCAACTTCACGTCGTCTCGTATGACCATATTCCTCCGCCTGCTCAGCAATCCGATCTACATTTAAAATGATATCTCCAAGCATCAGCTCTCCGGTGTCCTGATTGAAATAATCCAGTGGACTGTTCTCACAGAAATCAAATTCACCCGGCACCTCATACTCTATCATCGGAAACGATAAAACATCCGTCGGTGCATCGATATCCCGGTATTCTTTATTGATTGCCTGAATCCCTGCATGATCTGTAAAGATTACATTCACCTCACATTCATATGGACATTTCAGGAAATCCAGAGACGCCTCTATGATATCCTCTACAATGTCCTGATAATGTGCAGGAATTTCTGTATCCAATTCATTCTCAAAAAATACGCTCAATGTATCTCTCCTTTATTGCCTGTTACATTTTATCCCAAATGTATCAGATAATCAAGTTTTATCTTGTACAATTTAATGTTTATTCTGCGTCTGTTTTTTGTCACGGCTATGTCTGTTTTCATATTCCTCATACGCATTGACGATTCGCTGCACAAGCGGATGCCGAACAACATCCTCACTTGTAAACCGTATCACAGAGATCTCATCAATATTATGCAGGACACGAAGTGCCACTTCCAGACCTGACTGCGCATCCTTCGGCAGATCCTTCTGGGATAGATCTCCGGTAATAATTGCTTTGGAACCAAATCCGATACGCGTCAGGAACATTTTCATCTGCGCCGGCGTCGTATTCTGTGCTTCATCCAGCACGATATAGGCGTTGTCCAAAGTTCGTCCACGCATATACGCAAGCGGTGCTACTTCAATCAGTCCTTTTTCCATATTTTTCAGGAATGCTTCCGCGCCCATAATCTCATATAACGCATCATACAATGGGCGTAAATATGGATCCACCTTGCTTTGCAGATCCCCTGGCAGAAATCCAAGCTTCTCTCCAGCTTCAATCGCCGGTCTTGTCAGGATGATCCGGTTCACTTCATTATTCTTAAATGCTGTGATTGCCTTTGCCATCGCCAGATATGTTTTTCCGGTTCCTGCTGGACCAACACCAAACACGATCATATCCTTGTCAATGGCTTCCACATATTTTTTCTGTCCCAATGTTTTCGCCTTAACCGGCTTTCCATTTGTTGTATGACAGATAATATTCGAATCTGCTGCAAGCGTCGATACGGCTTCTTCCTCGCCAGTTCTTGACAATGATATCGCATAATTCACATTCTGATCAGTAATCTCTTCCCCCCTATCTGCCAGAGCAACTAACTGTTCGATTACTGAAACTGCCCGTTTCACGCTGCCCTCCGAGCCTGTGATACGCAGCTTATCATCCCGTAAAACCACCGCTACATGATATGCCTTTTCCAGATTCTTGATATTGCGGTCGAACTGTCCGAACACCAGCTGAATCTGATCTGCAGGCACTGTAATTGTCTCATAATATGCACTCATAACTGTTCCTATTCCTCATTTTTCTGAATCGTCTCTTCCGGGATTACAAATGTCTCCGGCGCACCAATGATTTCCCTTACAACCAGTATTCCCGATGCAAGACATTCTCCATCTTTACACTCTATTGTAACATTATTTTCTAGTATTTCCACCCCTTTTTTCTTGAGGTCTGCAATATAAGTCTGCAACAGTTGTTCCTGCTTTTTGCGTGCCTCTTCCTCAGTATAAGTCTTTGTCTCATAAATCGGCTGATAATACTTTGTGACAGTCACAGAAAATGGCAGATAATATGCTTTTCCTATATGAAACGTATGCGTGGTGGATACCTGTTCATAACCGTCTACCAACTTTGGCTGATGCAGCGTTTTCATCGAATTTCCAAGCTGGATCGTTATTCCTGTCTTTTTCTTTTTCCCCTGTCTTTTCTGTGTATAATCAAGTGGAAATGCCTGTTGATACTGATACTTCGTCTGCGCATATACAATACCATCTGCCGCCACATAATTCGTCTCGATCAATTCTTCATATTCATTATAGATGTTTACAACTCCAGTAATCAACACATCCCCTTTTTTTACCTCATCGCCAGGATTAACCAGCTTTGTTCCGCTCTTGGCAAGCAGATCAAGCACAATGCCGTCCTTGACTGCCACTATATTGCACGGTGTATCAAACGTCGTTACTTCTTCCTTTTCCACCGTTTCCACAAATCGGACAACCAACCTGGTTCCCTCTACATCACAAGTGATCCATGCGATCTGGTCATACTGCATCCGCAATGCTTTTTCCAGTTCAGCAATCGAAATTGCCGCCCGTTTTGTCCCAATCGGCACGAGTGAATCACTGATATACGTCACGATTTCCTCCTCTGTATAGATAGATGTTCCCTCCACATCTATATGCCAGATAAAAAGAGATGAATAAAAAACGATCCCAGTGCACGCCATCAGACTGACAACAAACGCCACCCGCTTCTTATACTTTCGTAAAAATGGATACAAGCCTGTCTCTGTTACAATACTACAGCTTACCTGACATTTCTCCTGCAGCTTCTGGACAGTCTTCCATGCTTTGTACGAGATTGTTGCAAATACCCCGGTCTTATCCATGATTACATCTGTAAACAAAATATCATTATGCTTACAGATGTTCAAAAAGCGTTCTACTTCCCAACCGGTTATATGAATGACACAGCGGTGTGCACAAATATCCGACCATTTACGCATGCTTCTCTGCCTCCTCCACCTTCCATCGCACAGCCGCAATATCACCACGAACCGTGATCTCCGCTCCATCGAACGATGCAATCCGAAGTGCATTTCCTTCAATGACGAGCATATTTTTCTTACATCGAAGCAGAACCTGCGTTGTGTCAAAGCTGACAATCTGTCTGTACCCATCCACATGTACACATGTCTGATCGTAAAAATGCACCTGCGTCATATTCCATCTCCGAACAGCTTTTATTTCCAATATATGCTTGTGGCGCTCTCATTATGATGTATCCAAAAATTTACACAATAAAAAAGGTGCTACTAAAATAGTAACACCTTAATGTCTGTATTATTTGAACTTGCGCTTTCTAGCTGCCTCAGACTTCTTCTTACGCTTTACGCTTGGCTTCTCGTAATGCTCTCTCTTACGAATCTCCTGCTGAATACCGGCTTTCGCACAGTTTCTCTTGAATCTACGAAGAGCGCTATCTAAAGTCTCATTCTCTTTTACGATTACGTTTGACATACTTCTCTCACCCTCCCTCCAGTTGTAAAATATCTCGTGTTTGTGCGTTTCATAAACAACTGTTTGGGTATTTACCAAATTGCACAAGTTAGATTATAACACATAAATCAAATTCGTCAACCAAAAATTGAAATTTATTGTCATGAATTTACATTTTTTCTTATTTCACTTCATCTCTGCTTGAGAAGATGTGATCGATCAAGCCATATTCAAGTGCCTGATCCGCCGTCATCCAATTGTTACGATCGGTATCCCGCTCGATTTCTTCCATGGACTTACCTGTATTCGCACTTAAAATACGATTTAAACGTTCCTTTGTACGAAGGATATTATCCGTTGCAATCTTCATATCCGTTGCCTGATTGTGTCCTGGAAGTCCACCCAATGGCTGATGGATCATAATCTCGGAATTTGGAAGCGCAATTCTCTTTCCCTTTGTACCACCAGCAAGAAGGAATGCACCCATGCTGGCTGCCATACCAACACAGATCGTTGATACGTCACACTTGATATAGTTCATTGTATCGTAGATACCAAAGCCGGCAGATACAGATCCGCCCGGGCTGTTGATATAGAGGCTGATATCCTTGGAAGGATCCTCAGACTCCAGAAACAGAAGCTGTGCGATAACCAGACTTGCAGTTGTATCGTTTACTTCATCTGCCAGAAAGATAATTCTCTCCTTTAACAATCTTGAATAAATATCGTAAGCGCGCTCGCCTCGGCTCGTCTGCTCTACGACGGTAGGTACTAATGCCATATTATGTTCCTCACTTTCTATTTATGTCAAAAATCTATGAAAGCTGTGCTTCAGCTTCCTTTACACCAGCTTCCAATGCATCCTTGATGCCTGCCGGGTTCTTACCACCTGCCTGTGCCATGTTTGGACGGCCACCACCGCCACCACCGACCATCGGTGCAATCTTCTTGATAATATTTCCAGCATGCGCGCCAGCCTTCACTGCATCATCCGTTGCCATCACAATCAGGTTTACCTTATCTCCCATGTCGGAAGCTAAGATGACTACGCCAGATGCAATCTTTGTCTTCATCTCATCACCGAGATTACGGAGTGCATTCATATCAACACCACTGACAGATACCGGAAGTACCTTGTAATCTCCAACAGAAACAACGTCAGACAATACATCGCCAACAGCCGCCTTTGCCATCTTATCTTTGAGCTTCTGGTTCTCTGACTGCAGCTGCTTGATCTCTGCAAGCATACCTTCGATTTTCTCTACAAGGTTTGCAGGCTCTGCCTTAGCTGCAGCACTTGCCTGTTTCAATGTATTCTCTAAGTTATGATAATATGCAAATGCACCGCGGGAAGTAAGTGCCTCAATACGACGAACACCTGCTGCAACACCTGCCTCTGACACGATCTTGAATGTTGCGATCACGCCTGTCTTTTCTACATGTGTACCACCACAAAGCTCGATAGAGAAATCGCCCATATTGACAACTCGTACCGTCTCGCCATACTTCTCACCAAAGAGTGCCATTGCACCTGTCTTCTTTGCTTCCTCCAGGCTCATATCCTTTGTTACAACCGGAAGATCCTCAGCGATCTTCTCATTGACAATAGCCTCTACCTGCTCAATCTCTTCCTTGCTGAGCGCCTGATTATGTGTAAAGTCAAACCGGAGACGATCCTGATCTACATAGGAACCTGCCTGCTCGACATGTCCACCGAGAACCATCTTCAATGCCTTCTGCAGCAAATGTGTTGCTGAATGGTTCATACAGGTATGCAGACGCTTATCTGCATCGACAGAAAGCTTTGCAGTATCATGAAGCTTGATCTCGCCATTTTCTACATATCCAATATGTGCGATCTTACCACCGACAACCTTGATCGTATCTTTGACGATGAACTTACCGGTTGCTGTCTCGATCACACCGGCATCGCCGCACTGACCACCCATAGTCGCATAAAATGGTGTTTCTTTGACAAGAATGGAACCATTTTCACCTTCGGAAAGGCTGTCTACGACTGCATCTTCGCCTGCGATTGCCATGATCTCAGATTCGTGTGTCAGTCTGTCATAACCAACAAACTCGGTTGTGATTGCAACATCAATCTGCTCATAAACTGTCGCATCGGCACCCATATAGTTGGTTGTCTTTCTTGCTTTTCTTGCACGCTCGCGCTGTTCCTGCATACAAGCCTTGAAGCCTTCCTCATCTGCAGCAAATCCGGACTCTTCCAGAATTTCGACAGTCAGATCAAGAGGGAATCCATAAGTATCATACAGCTTAAATGCATGCTCGCCAGAGAGAGTTTTCTCTCCCTTTGCCTTCATATCTTCTACATAACCGTTCAAGATAGAAAGTCCCTGATCGATCGTCTTGTTGAAGTTTTCTTCCTCTGTATTTAACGTTGCAAAAATATGTTCCTGCTTCTCTGCAAGCTCTGGATATGCATCCTTGGATACATCAATTACTGTCTTGGAAAGCTCTGCTAAGAAAGCGCCCTTGATACCAAGCAGTCTGCCATGTCTTGCTGCACGGCGAAGCAGACGACGAAGCACATAGCCACGACCTTCGTTAGATGGCAGGATACCATCAGATGTCATAAATGTAACCGAACGGATATGGTCAGTGATAACACGGATGCTGACGTCTGTATTTGCGTCTTCTTCGTATGTAACACCTGCCATCTCGCAGACCTTGTCACGAAGTGCCTTGATCGTATCTACATCAAAGATAGAATCTACGTCCTGTACGACAACTGCCAGACGCTCGAGTCCCATACCTGTATCAATATTCTTCTGCTCAAGCTCTGTATAGTTGTTGTGTCCATCGTTATCAAACTGGGTAAATACGTTGTTCCATACTTCCATATAACGGTCACAGTCACAACCGACTGTACAACCCGGCTTGCCGCAGCCATACTTTTCTCCACGGTCATAATAAACCTCTGAACATGGACCACAAGGACCTGCACCATGCTCCCAGAAATTGTCTTCCTTGCCAAAACGGAAGATACGGTCTTTGTCTACGCCGATTTCCTTGTTCCAGATATTGAACGCCTCATCATCTTCAAGATAAACCGATGGATACAGACGGTTCTTATCGAGTCCGACAACCTCAGTCAAAAACTCCCATGTCCAATGAATTGCATCGTGCTTGAAGTAATCACCAAATGAGAAGTTACCAAGCATCTCAAAGAATGTACCATGTCTGGCTGTCTTACCTACATTCTCAATATCACCGGTACGAATACATTTCTGACAGGTTGTCACACGTCTGCGTGGTGGAATCTCCTGTCCTGTAAAATAAGGCTTTAACGGTGCCATACCAGAGTTGATCAAAAGCAGGCTGTTGTCATTGTGTGGGATCAGCGAAAAGCTGTTCATCTTCAAATGTCCCTTGCTCTCAAAAAACTCCAAAAACATCTTACGCAATTCATTCACGCCGTAATTTTTCACGTCAAATTTCCTCCTGATTTTTCACATCTTTATTCTTACGGATTTTCTTTCCTACCATAATTCCAAGACCTGCACATACAAGCATTGACAGGAACTTAATCACATAAACCAGCAACTCACTCCATACATGTATCATAGTTTACCCTCCACTTAGTCATCTTTCAACATATTTTTGAAAAAGCAGCTTCGGCTTCCTGTATGGCAGGCAGCTCCTATCTGCTCCACACGTGCAAGAATCGTATCATTGTCACAGTCAAGATACAGACTCTTCACATATTGATAATGTCCACTTGTCTCGCCTTTTAACCACAGGCTCTGTCTGCTCCGGCTAAAATATGTCATAAGCCCGGTCTCTAACGTTTTATTATAAGATGCTTCATTCATATATGCAAGCATCAGTACATCTCCAGTCACGTCATCCTGTACGATTGCCGGAATCAGTCCCGCTTCATTTAACTTAAATTCCGAAAAGGGAATCGCAGCTGTAAGCGGCTTGTAGCCAATTTTCTTGTCTTCCATTGTCGTTTTATCCTCCTGCATGCGCTTATAAGCTTCCTTTTGTCGAAAGCACCTGTCCGGAGAGCCGGCTGTCATACTGTGTTGCCTCATCCAGTGCCTTTGCAAATGCCTTAAACGCCGCCTCAATAATATGATGGTCATTGGAACCGGCAAGCTGTTTGATATGCAGATTCATCATAGCTGAATAAGAAACAGCATAGAAGAATTCCTTTACCATCTGTGTATCAAAATATCCAACCTGTGGTGTGGAAAGATCCAGATCATACACCAGATATGGACGACCGGACAGATCTAATGCGGAAAGCACCAGTGTCTCATCCATCGGAAGCATGAAAGAACCAAACCGCTTGATTCCCTGCTTATCACCGACCGCCTTTGCAATCGCCTGTCCAAGCACGATTCCGGTATCCTCGATTGTATGGTGGCTGTCCACGAATAAATCCCCCGTCACCTTGCAATTCAGATCAAAAAATCCGTGTTTTGCAAAGCTGATCAGCATATGATCAAAAAATCCAATTCCTGTATCTACCTTTGCATAACCGCTTCCATCCAGATTTAATTCCATCTGGATATCCGTCTCATTTGTCTTTCTTGATACAACACCTACACGATTTGCCATATGCGATACCCCCTGTTATTTTTCAAAACGAACTTTGATTGAATTTGCATGTGCAGTCAGATACTCTGCCTCTGCAAAATCAATGATATCCTCATGAACGGCTTCCAGTGCTTCTCTGGAATAGTAAATAATGCTGGATTTCTTAATAAAGTCATCTACCGAAAGTGGTGAGAAGAACTTTGCAGTTCCGTTCGTCGGAAGCACATGATTTGGTCCGGCAAAATAATCGCCAAGTGGCTCGGAAGAATAACTTCCAAGGAAGATGGCTCCCGCATTCTGAATCCGTGTCATCGTATCGAACGGATTCGCTGTGACAACCTCCAGGTGCTCACTTGCGATCTCATTGACCGTATCAATCGCATCCTGCATCGTATCCGCAACCAGAATATATCCATAATTATCCAGAGATTTCTGAATGATATCTTTTCTGGATAATTCCTTTACAAATCCATCGACTTCCTCGCTGACCTTCTTTGCGAGTTCCTCGGAAGTCGTAACAAGAATGGCAGATGCCATCTCATCATGTTCTGCCTGGGAAAGCAGATCTGCCGCTACATATCTTGCATTGGCAGTCTCATCAGCAAGTACCATGATTTCACTTGGACCGGCAACCGAATCGATGCTGACATGTCCGAATACACAACGCTTTGCGAGTGCGACAAAGATATTTCCAGGTCCTACGATCTTATCTACCTTTGGAATGGATTCGGTTCCATAGGCAAGTGCAGCGATTGCCTGTGCGCCACCAGCCTTATAAACCTCATCCACGCCGGCTTCCTTTGCTGCAACCAGAGTTGTCGGATATACCTTTCCCTCTGCGTTACAAGGCGTTGTCATTACAATCTCGCCTACACCTGCAACCTTTGCAGGGATTACATTCATAAGCACGGAAGATGGATATGCAGCTTTACCGCCCGGTACATACACACCAACCTTTGCAAGTGGTGTTACCTTCTGTCCAAGCAGTGTTCCGTTGTTTTCAGAATCAAACCAGCTGTACTGCTTCTGTTTCTCGTGGTATGTGCGGATGTTCACAATTGCCTTGCGGATTGTCTCCAGAAGCTTCGCATCCACCTGTGTATACGCTTCTTCGATTTCTGCCTCTGTCACACGTACATTATCCGCATTGATCTTCGCATGATCGAATTTCTCTGTATATTCAAATAATGCAGCATCCCGTCTGCTGTGGATGTCATTGACGATATTCTTCACTGTTTCCTCATAGCTCCCATAATTATCCGGGCTACGCTTTAGGAGATTCGTCAAAATATCCTTCTTTGTATCTTCTGTCAACTTAACAATACGCATCTTAAAAGCCTCCTTATGTACTACATATACTTACTGCACTATTTCTAGTGAATAATCTCATTTAAATCATTTAACAGCTTCCGGATTCTCTCATGCTCCATCTTGAGACTCACCTGATTGACAACCACGCGCGCAGAAAGCGGACAGATTTCCTCCAAGACTTCCAGTCCATTTTCCCGCAATGTCGAACCAGTCTCCACGATATCTACAATCACCTCAGACAGATCCACAAGCGGTGCCAGCTCCACCGAACCATTCAGCTTGATAATCTCAACCGTCTGGTTTTTCTTCTCACTAAAATAATTCTTTGCAATATTCGGATATTTACTCGCTACACGGATAATTTCATTTTTGGAAAGCAGTTCCCGAGCAGATGCCGGTCCGCAAACGCACATCCGGCACTTGCCAAAACCAAGATCCATAACCTCATACAGGTTACGGCCTTCCTCCATGATCGTATCCTTTCCAACCACGCCGATATCCGCAGCACCATACTCCACATAGGTTGGTACATCCGATGCCTTTGCTAAGAAAAAACGGATTTTGTGCTCCTCATTTGTAAAAATCAATTTTCTTGTATCCGGGTCCTTTGCCTCTTCACAGGTGATGCCCATCTGTTCAAACATCGCGAGTGTCTTCTTGGCAAGACGTCCCTTTGCCAGTGCAAATGTTAAATAACGCATAGTCTCTCCTTAATATTCTGTAATCTTGTCCGCAGCCTCAAAGTAACACAATTTTGCAAAATGCATCTTATGTGCATAATCAATATATTCCTGCAGATCATGTCGTCTGGACATCCGGACAAGCTCTACCTTCTGATCTTCCGCACGCAGCTTACATGCATACGCGATTGCTTCCTTCTGGTCTTCCTCCTTGTACAGGACAAGTACATTGGAATAATCAAGTGCAACGTCAATCTTATTTCTGGCGATCGCACTCATCAGATCATCGACATAAATCGCGAATCCAACGGACGGAGCCTTCTTGCCGAACTTCTCCATCAGGCTGTTGTATCGTCCACCCTTGACGATTGCATCACCGGTTCCGTATGTATAACCGCGGAACACGATTCCGGTATAATAATTAAAGCGGTTGATCATGGACAGATCAAAGCTCACATATTTTTCATATCCATAGCTTGTAAGTGCGGTATATACCTTCCGCATACGGGCAATCGCTTCTAATGAAGCTGCATTTGTCACAAGCTTTTCTGCATGGTCAAGCATATCCAGCCCGCCAAACAGACTCTCGAAGCTCTTCAGTGCCGTCTTGCGTTCTTCTGGAATTTCCAGTGTATTCACAAACTCTGTGAGTCCAAAGAAATTCTTTGAATGAATGTATTCCTTGATGCGCTGTTCTGTCTCATCATCCAGACCAGCCTCTTCAATCATGCCCTTGAAGAACTCCACTTCACCGATCTCAATCTGGAACTCCTTTAAACCCGCTGCAAGCAGACAATGAATCACACAGGCAATAATCTCCGCATCGGCAGCAGAACTGTCATCGTTAATCAATTCTCCACCAATCTGTGTAAACTCAGAAAGCTTTCCCTGATGCTGGTGTGTATTTAAAAATGTATTTCCTGCATAACACAGGCGGATCGGAAGCTGTTCTTCCGGATAATACTTTGCCACGCTCCGGGCAATACTCGGTGTGATATCCGGGCGTAACACCAAAGTGTTATTGTTGCGGTCAAAGAATTTATACATTTCGTTCGAAGCCGCAGACCCCTTATCCATATTGAAAATATCAAAATATTCAAAGCTTGGTGTATCAATATCCTGATAACTGTAAAGTTCTAACACATGATGAATCTGTGAAATTACTTTCTTTTTCTTCTTACACTCGGCATCATAGATATCCCGGACGCCTTCGGGTGTATGTAATAACTTTTCGTTCAAAACCAGCTCTCCTTTTATATCTCATTTCTAACGACATACAAAGTCTAGGATATTATACTCCATTTCTATCGAAAATTCAAAGTTTTTCCAATGTTTTTTCGTTCAGACAGAAAAGCAGAACATTTGTTTGCATTTTTTTATATTCTATGCTATCATAAATACAGTTTTTAAATCAAAAGAAAGGGGATATGTTATGGCGAATCGAAAACTGACTGATAAGCAGCGGGAAATTCTGGAATATCTGAAGGAATGCATCTTACAAAAAGGGTATCCACCTGCCGTACGCGAGATCTGCGAGGCAGTTCATTTAAAATCAACCTCTTCGGTTCATGCACATCTGGAATCATTGGAGGAAAAAGGATATATCCGCAAAGATCCAACAAAACCGCGTGCGATTGAAATCTTAGATGATGAGTTTAATCTTGCAAGAAGAGAAGTCATCAATGTACCGATTGTTGGTACTGTTACCTGTGGCGAACCAATTCTTGCAGAGCAGAACATTCAGGGCTACTTTCCAATCCCACCGGAATATCTGCATGCAAATGGCAAGAATACATTCATGCTGAAGGTCAAAGGCGACAGCATGATCAATGCCGGCATCTTCGATGGCGATTTAGTTATGTGTGAGGAAGCACAGACAGCAAGAAACGCGGAAATGGTCGTTGCTCTGATTGATGATTCAGCAACTGTAAAAACTTACTACAAAGAAGCCGGTTACTACCGGTTACAACCAGAAAATGACACGATGGACCCAATCATCGTTCAGGACGGAGAACTCCAGATTCTCGGAAAGGTCATCGGATTGTTCCGTACGTTCTAGGAATGGTTGCCCATATACAATCAATATTGGTCACACTACATAAAAAAGACAGATTCTAACTTTGAGGTGGCACCTCAAAATATGGAATCTGTCTTTTTTTCATGCATCAGATTAACTGAATATAAAATCGCAGTAGATACCCTGCTTATCTTCCTTACATGTAATGAACCGGTACCGTACACATCTGCCCTCGTTAAAGCGTACATAAAAGGACGAATACGGACTTGCAATCTTCCCCTGCAATTCATGAAAAACTGCCGCCGCGCGATCCACAGAAAACGACTCTAATTTCATGTCAATCGCAAATTGTTTGAAATGTTCTGTGACCGAAAAACTCTTAATCTCTTTTATACTATTCACAATGTCACAAAGTCTTTGCTGCAGTTCCGGTCCCGATTGTAGCTGAACCTTGCTCATGTATGCATTCATGATCTTATACATAGCAGGTACTCCATTTCTCTCTAGTATTTTTGCTTATCCGGTATACGGTTATGTATCTCTTTGAACTCATCAAAATGCTGGATGAATAATTTGACAACCTTCGGATCGAAACTCTTGCCCGATAAACGTATAATCTCATCAAATGTATCTTCCAACGACCAGCCCTTCTTATAGTAACGGTCAGAGGTCAGCGCATCAAATACGTCACATACCGCCATCAAACGGCTGATATAGGCAATCTCTTCACCCTTCATACCGAGATATCCGGTACCATCCCAGCGCTCATGATGCTCCTTTGCCAGAATACACGCCAGATGCATCAGTTCACCCGGACATTTCTCCAGAAGCGCCTCACCATATAATACATGGTTCTTCATGATCTGGTATTCTTCATCCGTCAGTTTATCCGGCTTGTCCAAAATCTCCTCACTGATCATCAGCTTACCAATGTCATGCATCATGGATGCTGTCGATACCATCTCCACATATTCATCATCAAATCCAGACGCTTTCGCCAATACCCGCATATAGGCGGCAACTCGCTTGATATGCTCTCCGGTGAACTTCGATTTACTCTCACTGATCTCGGCGAACGAGAAGATAAGGCCTGTCTGGTTATCCTGCATCGTAACTGCCATATTGATTGCAGAGTTGATCATCATGGAATTTCGCTGTACAATGAAATATGCTGCAACGGAAAGCCCGAATACAACCACGATCTGTGGAACGACATAAGACATCATAACCTCTTCAAATGACTCACATGGAAATCCGATAAATACATCCGAAAACCGGAATGCAAAATAATTCGAACCAACAATGCCGCACGACATCAGAAGCGACGCAAACAGCACCAACGTCTGATTGTAATAAAGCGATGCCAGAAGGATCGGGAATAACATAATCGGATATGCATACGTTGATAAAAGTGTCAGCATCAATGTCGCAATCAGACAGACACAAATAATAACGATATGCTTCGTCACAGGTGCATGATCAAATTTTAATATGTTGATGATCAGCGTTGGAATCAACGCAATAAAAATTGCAGACGCAAAGAATACGATCAGTACAGATTCATCCATATCCGTACCAAAATAACAATAAACAAATGCAAGCGCAAGAATCGCCACGATCACACGCATACATCTGGCAGAAATCTGATTAACTTTACTGTAATTATCCTGGATCAGTTTTTCCTTATTATTCAAATTAATACTCCCCCGGTCGTAAAAGCTCTCCATCCCTCCAGATATGATCTAAATCATAGAAGGATCTCTCTTTTTCTGAAAATACATGAATAATTATATCATAATAATCCAGTAAAATCCATCCTCCATTTGCATATCCTTCCCGATTTTTCATTTCGGCTCCGGCTTCCCGCATCGCATGCTCCACATTGTTGCACATTGCCTGCACCTGATTGCGGTTGGAACCATCTGCAATTACGAGATAATCACACATAGAAGAAATCTCGGATATCCGAATAACACGAATATCATTGCCCTTCTTATCATCAAGTGCCTTTACAATTGTTTGAAGATATTTATTCTCACTCATACCCTGTCTCCTTACAGTTCCATGTTATGCACAACATAAAAATCATAGGTCTTCTGTGTCATATAATCCATCTCAGCGGTCGTCCGGTTCAGATAATCAAGTGTATTCTTCAATATATGGATTACGCACGCATCCAGATCCGTAAATGCCTCCTTCCGGATCTCCTCCATCTCCGGGAGCATCTTCCGGTTCGGTTCAATATAATCGGCAACGAAGATGATCTTATCCATCAGCGTCATGTTTGGGCGTCCGGTTGTATGATATGTGATCGCATCTAAGATCACCTGATCAACCACATCGTATTTGTACCGTGCATAATACGCGCCAAGCTTCGCATGCAGCATATCCGGATTCTTCTCCTCATATTTGCTGACCGGAAGTCCGTGCTTTCTCGCTTTCTCGAGCTTCGTCTTCGTCGGCAGTCCTTTCGCACAGTCATGCAGCAGTCCTGCTACACGCGCCTTTTCCACATCTTCTCCATGCACCATTGCCAGACAGGCAGCCGTATACTCGACACCAAAAGAATGTGTCAGTCTGGTCGCACTGATCTTGCCCTTCAATCTTGTTATCATTTTGTCTCTTGTCATCATATCTGTCTTCTCCCAGCTTCCTGCTTATAAAGTGCATGTGCTTCTATATACTGTAATACATCGTCCGGCACAAGTCCCTGTATAGATTCTCCCTTAGCGATCCGCGCCCGTATCTCACTTGATGAAACCGGAACCTGTGGCATCGCCATATAGGATATGTGAAACGCCGGATACTTCGTACAAAACCTGCGGATATATGTCTCGATCGTATCCCGTTGTTCCCCTCTTGCAACAACCAGAATCTCACACAGATTCGCCAGTCGTTCAAATTCATACCACTTGTGTAGCTGAAACAGCGAATCATCACCGATCACAAATTCGATTGTAAGCTTCGGATACAGCTTCTTTAACCGGGTAAATGTATCCACGGTATATGTGTATCCATCCCGTTTTAATTCAAAGTCACTGATCGAAATCTTCGGGATCTGTGCCATCGCCAGCCGGAGCATATCCATCCGCATACTTCCATCCACAATCGCAGCTTCCTCCTTGTATGCCGGAATATGATTCGGCATACAGACAAGCTGATCTACTTCCGGACGTGCCTTTAAAACCGCCTGCGCAATCGCCACATGACCGGCATGTACCGGATTGAATGTTCCTCCGAGAATCGCGATTGTATGAAATTGTTCGAATCTCACATCTGCCATCTTATTCCGGGAGAACGATTTTTGGATCTTTCTTTCTCTTCTTATACAACACGATTTTCTTGCCGATGACCTGTACGATTTGGCTGTGTGTACGCTCTGCCATCACAGCCGCGATCTCCTTCGGATCATCGAGACAGTTTTTCAACACACCGATCTTTACCAGTTCCCGCTTTTCTAACGCCTCACTGACTGCTGTGCAGACCTCCGGTGTCAGGCTGGACTTTCCAATGTTCATGATCGTATCGGCATTCATTGCCAGACTCTTCAGATAAGCTCTCTGCTTACTTGTCATATTCTTTCCTCTTTCCTTTTAACAATTTAACGATAATAATCAAACTCCAGACCATACAATCTTACGGTGTCTCCCTCTTCGATACCAAGATCTTCGAGCATCTGTAAGATTCCATTGTCCTTTAAGAATCTCTGGAAGAACGCAAAGCCCTTCTCAGACTCCAGATTCGTATAACCAAGCATCTTCTCGATCCGGGGACCTTCCACAAGGAAAACATGCTCCTCTTCCTCAGACTTTGTCACCTCAAATGGCAGCTCTGGATCATCCATGAACTCTACATCCATCTCCGGTGCAAACTCGATCACCTCATCCGGTGCTTCCTTCACTAATTTATTTACATACCACAGCAGTTCTTCGACGCCTTTGCCGGATACCGCTGATATCGGGAATACTTTGATTCCCTTTGGTTCATATTCATCCTTCAATAACTGGATCACCGTCTCGTAATCCTCTCCATAAAGCGCATCACACTTATTTGCGGCAATTACCATCGGACGGCTTGCCAGCTCTTCATTGTACTGGCGCAGCTCCTTATTGATTGCCTCAATATCTACGATCGGATCTCTGCCCTCCGTCGATGCCGCATCGACAATGTGGATCAGCACCTTTGTACGCTCGATGTGACGTAAGAATTCGATTCCCAGTCCAACACCTTCCGATGCACCCTCGATAATACCCGGAATATCCGCGATTACAAATCCCTGTTTCTCTCCAAGATCGACCACTCCAAGGTTCGGATTGAGTGTTGTGAAATGATAGTTTGCGATCTTCGGTTTTGCATTTGTCACACGGGACAGGAATGTGGATTTACCAACATTCGGGAATCCAACTAATCCAACATCTGCGATCATCTTAAGCTCTAAGGTTACCCAGAGCTCTTTCGCCGGTTTTCCCGGCTGTGCATACTTTGGTGCCTGCATGACCGATGTCACATACTGACGGTTTCCTTTGCCGCCTCTGCCGCCTTTTAGCAGCGTCACAGGCTCTGTCTTGTTCGACATATCCAGAATTACTTTTCCAGTTTCTGCATCCTTTACAACGGTACCTGCCGGAACCTTCAGGATAATATCCTTTCCGTTAGCACCATGGCAGTTTCTTTTTCCGCCTTCTTCTCCATCCTGTGCCACATATTTACGCACATGACGGAAATCCGTAAGCGTATTTAATCCGGGATCTACCACGAAGATAACATCGCCGCCATCGCCGCCGTCGCCGCCGTCCGGACCGCCATCCGGCACATATAATTCCCGGCGAAATGACACATGTCCGTCGCCACCTTTTCCTGATCTTATAAATATTTTCGCTCTATCTGCAAACATGGGACGCCCTCCCTCATAAATACGATTACCGAATTAACTCATAAATCCAGAAAAAGCCGGGATATAACTCCCGGCTCTTCTAGTGCTTTCTTACTCAGCTGACTCAACAGGGTATACAGAAGCCTGCTTCTTATCTCTACCCTTTCTCTCGAAACGTAAAACACCATCTACAAGTGCAAATAATGTGTCGTCTCCGCCGATACCAACGTTTACACCAGGATGAATCTTAGTTCCACGCTGTCTGAATAAAATATTACCAGCCTTTACAAACTGTCCGTCTGCTCTCTTGGCGCCAAGTCTCTTAGACTCTGAATCTCTACCGTTCTTAGTAGAACCAACACCCTTCTTATGAGCAAAGAACTGTAAATCCATTCTTAACATAGTCGTTACACCTCCTTGTAGTGTACTTGCAAATACTTCTTTCCGTATTCCTTCTCGATATTGGAAAGTCCCATATCCAAGGCACGGATCAATAATTGTCCTTGTTCATCGCTGTCCGATGAAAATTTGAATTTTATGCTTCCGGATGAATCCTGCTCGCATGCACACGCATTCTCTGTGAGTGCATCCACCGCATTCACGGTATTGATGACAAGCGCTGATACCGAAGCACAGATAATATCTTTGCCTGCGTTCTCATAGCCTGCATGTCCGCTTACCGAAAATCCACGGTAAGTCTTATCCGGATACATATAAAACACTGCCTGTATCATAGTTTCAATTAAGCGTTGATTGCTTCAATCTTAACCTGAGTAAACGGCTGTCTGTGACCCTGCTTCTTATGATAGCCAGTCTTTCTCTTGTACTTGTAAACAACAACCTTCTTACCCTTACCTTCGCCAAGAACAGTTGCCTTTACAGAAGCGCTCTTGCAAGCATCTCCACAAAGTACATCTTTGTCAGTATTCACTGCAACTACGTCGAATGATACCTCTGAGCCTTCCTCAGCATTAAGCTTCTCTACCTTAATGATATCTCCTTCAGCTACCTTGTACTGCTTTCCGCCTGTTGCTATAATTGCGTACATATGGTTTCCTCCTATTATCATTACTCGCCAGTTTCGGTGCTGCATGATTGCAGACTTGTACCCCACTGTGCGGCACACTCGTATATATTAGCATCTGATCGTATGCTTGTCAACACAAAATATATAATATTTTGTAATTTTTTATGTTAACCTATTTGATTTCTGAAAATACCTCGTGCAATGCACGTTTTCCTTTTTGTCTTGTCAGCTCGACAAGTCCAAGCTTCGTCATATCCACCACGGTTGTCCGGACCGGATCGGTGCGCACATATTCTGCCAGATTCTTCATAAGCCCATGATTATGACTTTCTTCCTTCATGTTGATGAAATCAATCATCACAATTCCGGAAATATTTCGCAGCCGGAGCTGCCTTGCAATCTCCTTTGCAGCTTCAATGTTGATCTTCAGGAACTGCTCTTCCGCATTTTTCCCTTTGATCGACTTGCCGCTGTTGACATCGATCACCGTCATAGCTTCCGTCGGTTCGATCACCAGATATGCCCCGGACTTTAAGTATGCGCGCTTCGAAAGCGTCTTCTCAAGCAGACTCGCAAGCGAATACCGAAGCGTAAGTGTATATTCGTCCGTATAGAGTGGGATCTCCGGGATTGCTTCCGTCACCTCTGGAATATCAGTCACGATCTCCACATCCTGCAATGCCTGCAGCCGTCGGATATCCTTGATATATTCGACCTCTGTATGGTACAGGCACGTATATTGTGTTGCATATTCGGACTTCTTCATAATCGAATAAAGCAGTCGTGCCTGTCCTTCAATTTCCCGCGTAATCGCAGCATTCTCCGCATGCTCTGCCTGCGTCCGGATAATTCCACCAAGTGTAAGCTTTTTTATCCGCTCGATCTCTGCCACATTTCCTTCTGCCAAATAGAACTGCGCATCCTGCTCTGCTATAAGCAGGTTCTGCATCAAAGTCTTTAATTCCTTTTTTCTTGCACTATCTGTAATCTTGGAAGAAACTCCGACAGGTGCAAAAAGCGTCGTTACCGCGTAATCTCCCTGCAGGGAAATATCTGTCGTCACCGCATAACGTTTTGTCTTGATCTTATCACGCACGACCTGCACCGTCACGAGATCACCGACCTTTAATTTCTCCCCGTGGTAATCATCCATCGACAGATAACAACTCTCGCCCTTTTTGATATCCACGAACGCCGCATTGATGTTCGGCGATAGATTTGAGACTCGCGCCCGGTAGACATTTCCAAGGATACTGTCCGCCTCATAACACCGGATCTCCATCGCTTTTCCATCCTCGAACAGGATTCCAAGCTTCTTCTTATTCCATTCTGTAAATACAAACTGCTTCATACTCTCTTATCTGCTTCCCACATCATATGTCACCACGCGTCAGCGTGATGACCTGCGCACGCATCAGCGTGCTTCATTATATCCTGCGGCACATCCATTAAAATCTCGTTCCACTTGCGGAAAGCGGCTGTAACTCCTCTTTCTCGCCCATGTATGTCTCCAGCCGGTGAATCCGGTAATCATACCGGTTAAACGGTACACCCGCTTCGTTACACATCGCCTCTACGACAAGCTCCGGCTTTAAGTTATCCTTGCTTCCGGATGCAAGCAGCATATAGACGCCATCCTTATATTCTTTGATTTCATAGATGAGTGGACGGATATCCGTCAGTTCCTCTTTGGACTTCGTCTTCTTGACGATCTCAACCTTGTCTTTCTCTGCAAATGCAGGCAGAGCCTGTAAAAGCTGCGGTATTGTATCGTTCTCACATTCCTCGTTTTTGTAGATATAATAGTCAGACGCGGTCACGATTGCCATCGACGGCTTCGCATTGTCCGGAAGCTCGATGATATCCAATACCTGAATCTCCGGTGGCATCGTCGCATTCAGGCGCGCCATCATATCTTCGGTCGTTGTCACGCTCTCAAACTCTCCATCGAAATATTCCCCCTCCGATGTCATGCCAAGCGGCATCGGTGCCGCAAAGGAGATCATCTGGTGAGGCGAAAAGCCCTTCGAATATGAGACATCCAGCTTCGCCCGCCGGATCGCCTTCTGGAAGAACCGCATAATATCGAGATGTCCAATGAAACGAAGACTTCCAAGCTTGGTGTATTTAATTCTTAGCTTCAAAGCAGACACCTCCTCCATATGTGGCAGAACCACAGCCAGAACACTGCATCCGGCAGTTTCCGGTCGTTTTTCCCTCCTGTGCCTTATGCCACTCCTGTAACAGGAACCCGCGGCTCACACCGACGTCTAAATGCTCCCACGGGAACACTTCGTCATCTGGTCTTTTTCTCGCTGTATAAAATTCGATATCGACATGATGGTTTGCAAACGCATTTTCATACCGCTGCATATCAAAATACTCTGTCCACGCATCGAAGATGCCACCCTGTTCATACACATCTAAGATTGCCGCACCCAGTCTACGGTCACCTCTTGCAAGCACACCCTCTAAAATTGAGATTCCTGCATCGTGATACGAAAACTTCAGACTCTTCTGGTTTCGCTGTGCCCGGAAGGAGTCCTTCACATATCTTGCCCGGCGGGTAAATTCATCCGGCAGGATCATCGGTGCCCACTGGAACGGTGTAAATGGCTTCGGTACAAAATACGATGCCGATGCGTTGATCATGACACGGCCATTTCGTTTTTCCTTTGGTACATTGTCAAAATATACCTCTGAGATACGCTCTGCCAGATCCGCGATACCATACAGATCCTCATCAGTCTCCGTCGGAAGTCCGAGCATGAAATAAAGCTTGACCTTATCCCAGCCACCAAGGAACGCCTGTCTGCTTCCCTCTAACAGATTCTCGTCTGTAATTCCCTTGTTGATAACATCCCGCAGACGCTGGGTACCTGCCTCCGACGCAAATGTCAGGGAGGACTTCTTGATATCCTGCACCTTACTCATGACATCGAGAGAAAATGCATCGATACGAAGTGAAGGCAATGACACATTCACATGATCGGTATCGCGCAATGTGATCAGGTAATTCAGCAGCACATCAAGGTCTTCGTAATCACTCGAGCTGAGCGAACTTAACGAAATCTCCTCGTACCCTGTATTATCGAGCATCGTACGGGCATATGCTTTCAGCATCTCCACATTCTTCTGCCGCGTCGGACGGTAGATCATTCCCGCCTGACAGAACCGGCAGCCACGGATACAGCCACGCATGATCTCTAAGCAGACACGATCCTGGGTTGCGCGGATATACGGGACAACCGGCTTCATCGGATATGAAACATTCTCAAAATCAACGACGACCTGACGTTTTACCTTCGCAGGCACATCCTCATATTTCGGTACAACCTTCTCGATCGTCCCATCTTCCTGATACGAAACCTCATACATGGACGGTACATAAATACCCGGTATGGAAGAAGCCTTCCTTAAGAAATCCTCCCGGCTCATATCCGAATGTTTGTACTGTTTGTACAGGTCTAGCAGTGCATCATAGCTTGTCTCACCCTCTCCGATATAGAAGATATCGAAGAAATCCGCCATTGGCTCCGGATTCACCGTACATGGTCCGCCACCGATCACGATCGGATGCTCCTTCGTACGTTCCTTCGCAAGTAACGGAATTCCGGATAAGTCAATCACCTGCAATATATTCGTATAACACATCTCATACTGGATCGTAATTGCGAGCCAGTCAAACTCCGAAATATTCGTCTGTGTCTCCAAAGAAAAAAGCGGAATCTGTTCCTTCCGCATGATTGCATCCAAATCCGGCCACGGGCTGTACACACGCTCGCAGTATACGTCCTCTCTGCGGTTAAACATGTCATACAGTATCTGGATTCCCAGATACGACATGCCGATCTCATAGACATCCGGAAAGCACATGGCGATCCGGACGTCTACCTCACTTAAGTTCTTACGAACCATATTTACTTCATTTCCGATATAACGGGCCGGCTTTTCAATCTGCATCAAAACCCGTTCCGGAAGTGCTAATCTTTGTTCCATTCAATCTGACCTTTATTATTTATATTAGTTCTTAAAGCTGTGGATCGGTGCCGGGATTCTTCCCCCACGATTGATAAATGCATCGCAGGAATACTGGTTCACCGGCATGATTGGTGCATAGCCAAGCAGTCCACCAAACTCTGCCTTATCGCCAACTGTCTTTCCGATTACAGGAATGATACGGACAGCTGTTGTCTTCTGGTTTACCATACCAAGTGCCATCTCATCTGCGATAATACCGGAGATTGTCGTTGCCTTCGTATCGCCAGGGATTGCAAGCATATCCAGACCGACGGAGCAGACACAGGTCATTGCCTCAAGCTTCTCGATTGTAAGAGCACCTGCCTCAACCGCATCGATCATACGCTGATCCTCACTGACCGGGATAAATGCACCGGAAAGTCCACCGACATAAGAGGATGCCATAACGCCACCCTTCTTCACCTGATCATTGAGCATGGCAAGTGCCGCTGTCGTACCGGGTGCACCGGAAAATTCCAGACCAATCTCCTCAAGGATTTCACCGACACTATCTCCGACTGCAGGTGTTGGGGCAAGCGAAAGATCGATAATGCCAAACGGCACTCCCAATCTCGCAGATGCTTCCTTCGCTACAAGCTGTCCAACTCTTGTGATCTTAAATGCAGTCTTCTTGATTGTCTCACAAAGCACCTCGAAATTCTCACCGCGCACTGCCTCAAGTGCTGCCTTTACAACACCCGGGCCACTAACACCAACGTTAATGATGCAATCTGCCTCTGTCACACCATGGAATGCACCTGCCATAAACGGATTGTCATCCGGCGCATTACAGAACACAACAAACTTTGCACAGCCGATGGAATCCTGATCCTTCGTAAGCTCCGCTGTCTCCAATACAATTTCACCGATCAGCTTGACTGCATCCATATTGATACCGGTCTTTGTGGAACCGGTATTGACAGAAGAACAAACCTTTCCGGTTACTGCCAACGCCTTTGGGATAGAACGGATCAAAAGCTCATCAGCCTTTGTCATACTCTTCGAAACAAGAGCAGAATATCCACCGATAAAGTTAACACCTACCTTATCTGCTGCACGATCAAGCGTCTTTGCGATTTCCACGAAATCATCGCTTGTCTTACATACACTGCCACCTACAAGTGCGATCGGTGTAACAGATATACGCTTATTTACGATTGGAATACCATATTTCTTGGAGATCTCCTCGCCTGTATAAACCAGATCCTTTGCCTTCGTTGTGATCTTGTTATAGATATTATCACAGGTTTCCTTGAGTGTACCGCCCACACAGTCAAGCAGGCTGATACCCATTGTGATCGTACGGACATCCAGATTCATCCGGGAGATCATTGCATTGGTTTCAATTACTTCATTTATGCTAATCATTTGCTTTCCTCCATCCAATTACAGTCTGTGCATCATGTCAAAGATTTCTTCCTGCTGTGCCTTGATCTGCACACCAAGTTCCTCTCCGATACCTGCAAGATCCTCCGCAATCTGGTCATGATCCTTGGATGCAGCTTCAGCATTGACAACCATCATCATATTGAAATAGCCGTCTACGATCGTCTGGGCAATATCAAGGATGTTGATATTGTTCTCGGCAAGGTATACACACACTTTTGCAATAATACCGACTCTGTCTTTTCCTACTACCGTGATAATTGTTTTCTTCATCTTACTCTTCCTCCGTGTATTGAAAATATACTTAAATATCAAGCAGCGCACTGTGTGTATCTCTGTTTGCCACCTGCAAATGAAAATCCCGCACATCGTCTGTGAACGGATTTCCTTCTAACTCCGCCGCAACTGCCGCATAGGCAAGCTCCGGTAAGTTATTTTCCTTTGACAAATGTCCAAGAAAAATAGTTTTTATATGATCATTGAGCACATCACGGATCAGTTTCCCGCCCGCTTCGTTGCACAAATGTCCATAACTGCTTAAGATCCGCTGCTTGGTCGAATACGGATATGGTCCTACCTGCAGCATGCGGATATCATGATTTGCCTCCACCAAAAGCGCATCCGCGTCTTTGAGTGCCTGTATCATATATCCATCATAACCACCCATATCGGTCGCAACAGCAATCTTCCTCTCGCCGCACAGCAGACTATAACAGACCGGATCGGCTGCATCATGCCATGTACTGTGCGCCCGGACTTCAATATTGCCAACCATAAACGGCTCATCCGGCTTGATGCTATGGAACAGCCCATAGTCAAGCGTTCCAAGGCTCGTTGTGTATTTGATTTCTTCTATTGTCGCTTCTGTCGCATAGATTGGAATGCCATACGCTCTTGATATTACACCGAGACCACGTATATGGTCAATATGTTCATGCGTAATCACGATGCCGTTGATGTCTGCAAACGTCCGGTCTACGTCCTGTAACGCATCCAGTATTTTTTTCTTGCTGACACCGACATCGACTAATATCCCTGTATTTTCACTGCCAACGTATGTACAGTTTCCACTGCTTCCACTGGCAATCGTCATCATCTTCATAGTTTATCTCGCAATTCCCTCACTCTCCGGGAATAACACTTTCTTCATTTTTTCTTTTAGAAATGTGGAATCCTTCCATCGTCCCAGCTTCTTTGTGCGCTGCATCATTGCCTCGCCAAACAGCTTCTCCATGAACTTCACAAGGTTCGGTGTGCCGACCGCCCGGATTTTCACTTTATCCCCTTCAAACTGCAGATCGATCACCTTGTTTGCGACCTCTTCAAGATAGTAAAGCCGGATCTTCAGTCCAAATTCTTTCTCCGTTCGATCCATCAGCTCACAGCCCGCTGCAACCGGAAGTTTCTTTCCACCGATATCTAAGATCTGATAGATATATGGATGTGCCGACAGATACCCGACGCGGATATGATACACCTTTTTTCCATCCCGCACATGCAGTACCAGATATTCCTTTTTGTACGAGATGCCCAGCTGCTCGATGCCTGTCATATAGAGCGAATAAAACATCTGATCCGCATTCGGCAGGATACTTGATGCATAATCGGTCACATCGTAGGTTCTGCCTGTATATGGCTTTACCACACGTTCTATATAGGCTGCATACGCCGGATCAAGCTGCTTTGCATTCTTTTGATACCGTTTTTCTGCAATATAGTTTTTCAGGGTATCACCGATCGTGGCAAACGGCTTACGGATGAAATTTTCCTCATCCGCTGCAAACTTACAGATTCTTGCAACCAGATTTCCCTCCGGAAATACTTCATAACCGCCTGCAGTACAGGCGATCACCAGATTCTTTCTCTGGTTGATATAGACATTCTGTCCAAATACACCGTTGAACAGCCATGCACCATCCTTTAAGCACCAGATCTGATATCCGTACCCTTTCGTGAGCGTTGTATCCTCGAATTCCACATGTGTCTGTGTTGATTCGCGGATCCACGCCCGGCTTAAAAGCTGGATGTGTTTTCCATCCCGGATGATCGCACCATCATTTAAGTAAAGCTCACCAAGCTTTACCATATCCTGCAGGGAAAGCTTCATGCCCCAGCCACCGCGTTCAATGCCCTTCGGGCAGCAGTCCCATGTGATATTATGGATACCAAGCGGGCGAAACAGACGTGACTTCAAATAGGCAAGCATAGAACATCCCGCCCGTCTCGTCACGATTGCTGCAAGCATATAGGTATTTAAGCTATTATACGTGAAATCCGTCCCCGGTGCAAAGCTTACATCACTGCCAATAAATGATTTTCGCCAGTCCTCCGCGAAATACGAGCTTACCTCATCGAATTTCACACCTGCAGTCATCGTAAGCAGATGCTTCACCGTGACTTCCTTCATTGCCTTCTTCGTGAAAAGTCCGGTGTATTCCGGGAAGATATCCACCAGCTTCTCATCGAGCGATAACAGCCCTTCTTCCATCGCAAGTCCGACCGCCATGGATGTCACCGACTTGCACATGGAAAATGATACATGTCGGTATCCTGCGCCATAAGGCGGTACATAATGCTCCGCCACAAGCTTTCCATCCTTTAAGATTGCAATTCCGGCGAGTCCAACCTTTTTATCTTCGGACAATGACCGGATAAAATCATGTGTGCTCGGCAGATTGATATCTGCCACCAATGGATTACAGACCTTTTTATTCTCTGCTGTATACGCAGGCACAAACTCTTTGCTGTCATTTCCATGATAGAATGGAAGATTTGATTTCTTCGTCGTTACCATATCATAGAAAGAATCCAGTAATTTTAATTTCAGACTGTGTTGTTCCATCGGCAATCCCCCATTTTATTTATGTAAGTCTTACAAAGCTGCAGGCATCGATCAGACTATCCTGAAAGCCCTCTGTCTGTGTCAGATCAATCACCTGAAGCTTCTCCCGATATACTTCAAAATCACGACTCAGCGGTCCGTGGATCAGAAGATCTGTGGCACCGGCAAGCGATGTATTTCCAACCACTTCCAGCTTATCCATGAAATCCTGTGGCAGCATACCAAGATCAATAGCATCCCGCGCATTCAAATAAAAGCCAAAACCACCGGCAATATATACCTTGTCAATATCTCTTGCATGCAGACCTGCTGTTTTAAGCAGACATTTGATTCCGGCATACACCGCCGCCTTTGCAAGCATGATAGACTGTAATATCTCCGAGTTGATATGGATTCCGTGAATCACGATTCCACTGTCTAAGAATTCCTCCGCCAGCGTTCCGTTTGCGTGAATCTTCTCCAGTCTTCTGCCAAGCGCGATTGCTTCAAGCAGACTGTTGCCATACGCATGCTGTTTTCTCGCACATCCCTCAAATGCTGGTCCACAGGCAGTACTCGTCGCGAAATACCGCTCTCCATCTTTTAAAACCATCTCACCGTTTGTACCAAGATCTAAGAACATGTAACGTTCTGGCACTTCTGTATTCCGACTTTTCTCGATATGCATCACACCCGCGATGACATCGCCGCCAAGAAACGCACTGCTACATCCAGATAAGAACACATTACAGTCTTCTTCTATAATCTCAGGATATTCTTCTTCGACAACCGCCATCTGTTCTTTCGTAAATAATTCCTGTCCTGGCACGATTACACTGCCATGTAGCGTCGTTGGAAATGGAGCTTCTCCCATATCTGAAATATCGTACCCAAGCAGGATGGAAATCATCGTTGTATTTCCTGTGATTGCAACAGCATCCAGCTTCACAAGCTCATGCTCCCGCTCGGTATGTTCCACCTGTTTTTTAGTATCTTCAAGCATTTCCTGCAGCAGTTCCACGATCGCAGCGACCGTCTGATCGCGCATTTTCACAAGAAAGCTTATATCCCGTTTCACAGTTAAGATTCGATTTATCACGTCGCTGCCATACAGACGCTGGGGATTCTTCGTACTCCGCTGTGCAAGTACGTCTTTGTCCTCCGCATCGATCAGACAGCTATCAATCATGGTAGAACCAAGGTCTACCGCCATATATATGTGTCGCATATTAGAAGATCGCCTTCGGTTTCTTCTCGATTGGGCGATATCCCTGCTCGGAAAGTACGCGCAGGATCTGCTCCTTGTGCTCCGGTCCAAATGCTTCAATCGTAATCACAAGTTCCACAGCAGAATTACGGTTGATTGTTACGAACTGGTTATGCTCAAGCTTGATGATATTTCCGTTTTCTCCGGCAATCACACCTGCCACACGCTGCAGCTCGCCCGGCTTATCTGGAAGCAATACAGATACCGTGAAGATACGGCTTCTTGCAATTAAACCGTGCTGTACAACTGATGAGAATGTGATCACATCCATATTACCACCACTCAAGATACTGACAACCTTCTGTCCCTTTGGCTCGAGATGCTTCAGCGCTGCAACGGTAAGCAGCCCACTGTTTTCTACAAGCATTTTATGATTCTCTAACATATCAAGAAATGCTACGATCAGTTCGCTATCCTCAACCGTAATAATATCATCCAGATTTTCCTTCAGATATGGGAAGATCTTTGTTCCCGGTGTCTTAACGGCAGTACCATCTGCGATCGTATCTACCTTTGGCAGTGTCGTTACCTTGTCATTGGCAAGGGATGCCTTTAAGCAGGCTGCTCCTGCTGGCTCTACACCGATTACCTTGATGTTTGGATTGAGCATCTTGGCAAGCGTCGATACACCTGTGGCAAGTCCGCCACCACCGACTGGCACTAAGATAATATCCACAAACGGAAGATCCTTTAAGATCTCCATCGCAACGGTACTCTGTCCGGTTGCGACATCTAAATCATCAAATGGATGGATAAAGGTATATCCCTTTTCCTCCGCAAGCTTCAATGCATACTGGCAGGCATCATCATAGACATCGCCATACAGTACAACCTCAGCACCATACGACTTCGTACGATTTACCTTGATGAGTGGTGTGGATGTCGGCATAACGATCGTTGCCTTCACACCATATGCCTTTGCTGCATACGCAACACCCTGTGCATGGTTTCCAGCAGACGCTGTGATAAGTCCCTTCTTGCGGTCTGCATCGGACAACGTGCTGATCTTGTAATAAGCACCACGAATCTTGTAGGCGCCTGTTACCTGCATGTTCTCCGGTTTCAAATATACTTTATTACCACAGGACTGTGAGAAAAACTCACTCTCGATCAGTCCGGTTGGCTTTGTCACTTTCTTCACGATCTCATATGCCTGCTCGAATTTCTCGAGTGTCAGCTTCTGTTCTGTCTGCGCTTTTTCTGCCATATTTTTATCCTTCTTTCCTGTAAGTTTCTTTTATGCAAAACCCTGTTTAATTCATATCAAACAAGTCATCATCTTTCGGAATATTCTCGATATTCTCATCGACGAGAATCTCCACATCCGAACGCATATCAAAATCTGCGAACAATGCATTCACATAGCTGTTCGGATCAAACTTCTGCAGATCGTCGATCTGCTCGCCGATACCGATGTATTTGACCGGAACATTGAGTTCTGACTGGATTGCAATCGCAATACCGCCCTTCGCTGTTCCGTCCAGCTTCGTAATGATAATACCGTTGATCTCGGTCACGGAGCTGAACTGTCTTGCCTGCTCTAATGCATTCTGTCCCGTCGTGCCATCTAACACGATCAGTGACTCCACATTTGCTTCCGGATACTCTCTTGTAATAATGCGACGCATCTTCGCAAGCTCATCCATCAAGTTCTTCTTGTTGTGCAGACGTCCAGCTGTATCGATCAACAGGATATCTGTATTCCGGCTTTTTGCTGCCGCAACTGCATCGTAGACAACTGCCGACGGATCTGCACCCTCATTCTGTGCGATAATATCTACACCGGCACGGTTCGCCCATGTCTTTAACTGGTCGATTGCCGCTGCACGGAATGTATCTGCCGCCGCCATCAGCACCTTCTTGCCTCGTGCCTTGTACTGGGCTGCCAGCTTTCCGATCGAAGTGGTCTTTCCAACACCGTTGACACCGATTACCAGCACAACCGTTTTCTTATTCTCAAAATCGTAGGCTGTCTCATCCACCTGCATCTGATCCCGTATAATATTGATTACCAGATCCCGGCATGCCTGTGCTTCCTTGATATGTTCTTCCTTGACACGTGCTTTCAGATCTTCTACGATCCGTTCCGTCGTCTCATAACCCATATCGGACATAACGAGTGTCTCTTCCAGCTCATCGTAAAAATCATCATCTAACTCGCTTGCCTTGAACAAGTTGTTGAAGCTATCTGAAATGCTGTTACGTGTCTTTGTAAGCCCTTCCTTTAATCTTGCAAAGAAGCCCTTTTTCTGTGGAGCTGGAGCTTCTCCTGGCTCATCCGCTGGTATCTCAGCCGGAATCTCTGTATCAACTGTCTCCGAAGGAACCTCAGATATCTCTTTCTCTGTCTCCACTTCTTCTGCTTCTGCAACAGTTTCCTGTGTCTGCACTTCCTGCAGTTCCTCTTCTGTAGTTTCCCCTTTTTTCTTCTTGGTAAACCAACCCATATCTTACACCTCCTTAATCATCCAATTCATTCTCTATCATATTCACCGATACAAGTGTCGAAACGCCCTTTTCCTGCATTGTGATACCATACAGGATATCTGCGGCTTCCATCGTACCTTTACGGTGTGTAATGACGATAAACTGTGTGTCCTTTGTCAGCTTGGACAGATATTTGGCAAATCGCTTGACATTCGAATCATCGAGTGCCGCCTCAATCTCATCCAGCAGACAGAATGGTGACGGTTTTAAACTCTGGATTGCAAAAAGCAAAGAAATCGCCGTCAAACTCTTCTCTCCACCGGAAAGCTGCATCATATTCTGCAATTTCTTTCCTGGCGGCTGTGCGATGATCTTGATTCCTGTTTCGAGCAGATCTTCCTCATCAACAAGCTCGAGGTCCGCCTTACCACCACCGAACAACTCCTTAAATACCTTCGAGAACATGACACGAATCTCCTTAAACTTCTCCGCAAACTGTTCCCGCATTGCCCGGTCTAGCTCTGCAATAATATTTACAAGATTTGCCTCTGCCTTGCAGATATCATCATGCTGTCCCTTTAAGAACTCGTATCGCTCGGATACCTGCTTGTAATCCTCGATGGCATTGACATTGACATCGCCGAGCTGTTTGATCTTATTTTTCACTGCAGAAATCTCGCGTTTGAGTGATGAGATATCATCGAATCCGGCATCCTTATAGTCAAGTGCCAGATTATAAGTCAGCTCGTATTCTTCCCACATATAATTATTCAGGCTTTCCGCCTGTTCGGACAACTTCTCGATTGACGCGTTGATCTTGAATGCCGATTTGTCCAGTCCATTGATCTGCTCCGACAATTCCTCACGTTTATGGAAAAATTCTTTGTGACTCTCATTCAAAGCATCTTTACCTGAAATGAGTTCTTCCAGTTTCTTCTCCTTAATCGCGATCATACGGATATTCTCATCGAACTGCTGTTTTAAGCTGTCTGTCCGCTTTGTGAGCGTCGTAACCTCTTCGTTTCCATTGTTCCGCTTTAGATTCAGCGTCTGCAGGTTCTCCTTTGCTGCCTGTTCCTCCGTCTTGATACGATGGATATTCTGCATCAGGAACTCATATTGCTGCTGTACGGTATTGAACTCCAGATTCAGCTTGTTAATTGAATCTGAAGCGCCCTGCAGCCTACCTTTTTCCTCAGTCACTGCCTGTTCAAGCTTCGCAATCTCCGCTTCCAGCTCGTGAATGGCTTCCTCCTGCTTCTGGTTATTATCCTTTAATTCCTGCTTGTTTGCATTGATCTCGTCGATCTGCGCTGCAAGCTCACCATTCTCGCGATTGATGCTTGCAAATCCGCGTTCTACCTCAGCCAGCTTTGCCTGTACCTGTTCAAGGTTCAGGGTATATGTATTCATACGGATGTTCATATTCTGGATCTCCGTATTTAATTCGTCACGGATACCTTTTTGTTTCTCACGGTCTTCCGTCAGGAATGTAATCTGCTTCTTATGTTCTTCCAGCTTCACGGAAAGCTTCTCGATCTGTTCATCAATTTCCTCAAGCTCTCGCTTTCGTCCAAGCAGATTTGATGTATTCTTAAATGCACCACCGGTCAGCGCACCGCCCGGATTGATCAGTTCTCCCTCGAGCGTCACGATACGCAGACTCTGTTTATACTTCTTTGCAAGCGCCATCGCATGGTTGATGTGATCGACAACTACGATTCGTCCAAGCAGATGTCCGATAATCGACTGGAATTTCTTATCATATCCAACCAATTCGGATGCGGTACCAACAACGCCCGATTCCCGCTTTACATCGTTACTCACCCCGGAGCGATCGACGATTGACTGAATCGGCAGGAATGTTGCACGTCCAAACCGGTTCTGCTTCAAATACGCGATCATACTCTTGGCTGTTGCATCATCCTCTGTGACAATGTTCTGGATACTTCCGCCAAGTGCCGTCTCAATAGCTGTCTCATACCGCTTATCTACCTGTATGATATCTGCCACAACGCCGACGATCTTCGGATTCTTCGTCTTCTGCTCCATGACACGGCGAATACTGTTTCCGTATCCCTCGTAACGTTCCGTCAGATTGCGCAACGCTTCCTTCTTGGATTTCAGGCTGACGATCTGGTTACTCGTCTCCGTGACGCCACGCCGGTTTTCTTCAAGCTTCTGGCTGTGATCCGTGATCAGGTTCTGAACAGCCGTAAACTGTCCATTTTTTTCCTGCAATTCACTTTCTAACTCTTTGATTCCAGAGGTAAGCTGTGCTTCCTCCGTCTTTGCTTTTTCTTCCTCGCTCGTATATTCCAGCAGCCGTTTCTTAAGCTCTGTCTTACGAAGGTTGATGTTTTCCAGCATCGTATCGTATCTGCCGACCTTTGCCTTTAACGTACCGCCTTCATTCAAATACTCGATAATATCTGCTTTGGCATCCTCAATTGCCTGTTCCTTCGCGGTAATATCCTGTTCCAGATCCTGATACTGTTTTTTTGCCTCATCAAGCACATCATCTGCCTGATCCAGCTTCTCATCCAACTGGGATTTCTCCTCATACAATCCGGTAAGATCCGCTTTGTGCTTTTCCAGATTCTTCGTCTCTTTCTCAATCTGTTCGAGCAGCCCCGCATCACTTTGCTGATATGAGAGAATCTGCTGGTTGATAACGTTCATCTCGCCTTCTAACCGCTGATTGCTGAGCTTCTTCTCATGAATCTCATTTTTCGATGTATCAATCTTCTCGTTATAGGATTCCAATTGTTGCTCAATGCGTTCATATTCATCCTTCGCTGCCTCGAATTCATCCTTCAGACGTGACGCATCTGTCTCCACAATGGATAGCTTCTCCTCGTAGGATTCCAGCTTTACCTGTGTATCATCGACATCTAAGAGAAATGCATTGATATCCAGCTTCTTCAACTCGTCCTTGAAGATCAGATACTTCCGTGCCGTCTCCGACTGTTCCTTCAAAGGACCAACCTGTTTTTCCAGTTCCCCGAGAATATCCTTCACACGGGAAAGATTTGCCCGCTCGTTCTCCAGTGACTTTTCTGTTGCTGCCTTATTCTTCTTATATTTAACAATTCCTGCCGCCTCATCGAACAGCTCCCGGCGTTCCTCCGGCTTTCCTGACAGAATCCGCTCGATCTGTCCCTGTCCGATAATCGAATATCCCTCTTTACCGATACCAGTATCGAAGAATAGGGAATTGACATCCTTCAAACGGCTGACAACACCATTGATCAGATACTCACTCTCACCAGAACGATACACACGTCTGGCAACCGTTACCTCATTATAATCAATCGGCAGGCTGTGATCGCTGTTATCAAGTGTGATTGCCACATATGCCGAGCCCTGCGGTTTTCGAAGCTCTGTACCAGAGAAAATAACATCCTCCATCTTGGAACCACGTAACTGCTTCGCACTCTGCTCACCAAGTACCCAGCGCACGGCATCGCCGACATTACTCTTACCAGAACCGTTCGGTCCAACGATACCTGTAATACCATTGTTGAATTTGAAAATTATTTTATTTGCAAAGGACTTAAATCCATATATTTCTATGCTTTTTAAATACATACGTTACCTTACCTTTTTCCAGTTGGCTGATGTAGCAGCTCCAATGTCTCAAACGCTGCATACTGCTCTGCTGTTTTCTTTGAATGCGCCACCTTCCGCGCCATCTCCTTGCCGTCTAACACGACGCGCACGGTAAACTGCTTGTTGTGGTCAGGACCTTCCTCCGCCAACAATTCATATTGCAGGTTGATCTTATGCTTCTGCACATATTCCTGCAGCTTGGACTTTGCATCATGGAAGCGCTGTTTATGTTCGATATCCTGCAGTAGAAACCGCTCCACATATGCGGTTGCACATTCCATACCACCATCCAGATAGATTGCGCCAAGCACAGACTCAAACATATCACACAAAATCGAATCCCGGTTAGCTCCGCCCGTCTGTCTCTCTCCCTTACTGAACCGGGCAAACTCACCAAACCGCAAATCCCGCGAAATCTTGGACAACGTGAACTCACAGACAAGACTTGAACGAAGCTTCGACAAATCGCCCTCTGGCATCGTCTGATAATTTTCAAACAGATACTTACTCACGATAAATTCCAGAATCGCATCACCTAAAAACTCATATCGCTCATACGACATATAGCGTCCGACCATCTTTTCATTGACGAAGGACTTGTGCGTGATTGCTGTCTCCAAATGTTTGATATCCTGAAAGGTATATCCAATCAGTGCTTCCAGCTCACTGAGTGATCCTTCATGTTCCATGTTAGTTCTCCCCTTTGTTTTCTTCCTCTACAAATGTACGAATAATCTGATTTGTAACATCTTTTTTCACAAAGTTACGGCACTGTTCGATGGCAGAGCGTACCTCTGTATCCTTGCTGTTGCCATGAATCTTTACTACCAGACCTTTTAAGCCAAGCAACGGTGCTCCACCCTTATCATCCGCCATATACCGCTTAAAGGTTTTCTTAATCGGTTTGTAGATCAATGCACCACCGATCTTCGTCTTGACACTGCTCTTTAACGTATCTTTGATCTCTGCCATAAACATTTTGCCAAGTCCCTCAAAGAATTTGAGCAGAACATTTCCAACAAACGCCTCACAGACTAATACATCTGCCGGACCGTTTGGGATATCACGGGATTCTACACTACCGATAAAGTTGATGTCCTTACACTCACGCAGCAGCGGAATCGTGGATTTCACAAGTTCGTTTCCCTTTTCATCCTCCGCACCGATATTGATGATACCAACACGAGGGTTCTCGATACCCTCGATGTTCTTCATATAGATAGAACCCATCTTTGCAAACTGTACCAGATTCTCTGGCTTTGCATCCACATTTGCGCCACAGTCGATCAGTAACGACGAGCCGTACCGATGTGGAATGAGTGGAGCCAGTGGGGTTCGCTTAACCCCCTTTGCACGTCCAACCAGAAACTGTCCGCCAGCCAGCAGCGCACCAGAATTACCGCCAGAAATACAAGCCGCCGCTCTTCCTTCCTTGACAGCATTTAACGCCAATACCATAGATGAATTCTTCTTTCTACGGATAGCATCCACCGGCGCATCATGACAGGTAATCTCCTCGGTTGCATCGACTACCTCAATCCGCGTCTTATCACATCCGTACTGGTCAATATACGTTTTTAATTCCTCTTCTTTACCGGTTACGATAAAGGAAAGGTCGTCATACAGATCCATCGCCTCCGCAATGCCCTGTACAAAATATGCACTTCCATTATCCGTACCCATTGTATCAATTGCTATTACAATCTTTTCCATTCTTTATCCGAACCCTTCCTTGTTATACAACATGATAGACCACATAATCCTATATATTATAGTTGTATCCCTTTCTTTCGTCAAGAAATCAAGGCACAAAAAAAGACTTTTCAACGAGAACCTCTCGATGAAAAGTCTTTTTTTCATTTCAGTGAATTACTCAGCAGAGATGATTTCTTTCTTATTATAGGAACCGCAAGCCTTGCATACTCTGTGTGGCATCATAAGCGCTCCACACTTGCTGCACTTTACCAAGCCAGGAACTGTCATCTTCCAGTTTGCTCTACGCTTGTCACGTCTTGCTTTTGAACTTTTATTCTTAGGACAAATGGACATCCTTACACCTCCTTCAAGAATACACTTAAAATCACACTTTGCTCATTATACAAACAAATCTATCTGATGTCAACGGTATTTTTCATTTTTTGATAAAATATTTATTTTGCAAGTGCAACAGTCTCTCTTGCGATTGCAAGCTCCTCGTTTGTCGGTACGACATACACTGGCACCTTAGAATTCTCTGTTGAGATCTTTACCTCTTCTCCACGGAGCTTATTTGCTTCATCATCAATCTCCACACCCAGATATCCGAGATGGCTACATGTATCTTTTCTTACCTTTGGATCATTCTCACCGACACCGGCTGTAAATACGATTGCATCGACGCCGTTCATCGCTGCTACATAACCGCCGATAAACTTTGCTGCCTGATAGGTAAATACATTCATTGCAATCTCACAGCGCTTGTCGCCCTCAGCGATTCCCTTGTTCAAATCCCGGAAGTCACTGGACTTTCCTGAGATACCATAAACACCGGACTCCTTGTTGAGCATACTGATGATCTCTGTGAGTGTCTTTCCTTCTTTGTTCGCAATATATTCGATGATTGCTGGATCAATATTTCCACTTCTGGTTCCCATTGTGATACCTTCGAGTGGCGTAAGTCCCATTGTCGTATCAATTGACTTTCCGCCCTCAACTGCACAGATACTCGCGCCACCACCAAGATGACATACGATAATCTTTGTATCCTTGATATCCTTTCCAAGCAATTCAGCGGTACGCTTGGATACAAAGCTGTGGCTCGTTCCGTGGAAGCCGTAACGACGAACCTTGTATTTCTCATAATACTCATATGGAATACCATATGTATATGCATAATCTGGCATAGTCTGATGGAATGCAGTATCAAACACTGCAACCTGTGGAACACCCGGCATCAATTCCTGACATGCACGGATACCGATCAGATTGGCTGGATTGTGAAGTGGTGCTAAATCACAGCACTCCTCAATCGCTGCAAGTACTTCGTCATTGATCAGAACCGCAGAAGAAAACTTCTCCCCGCCATGTACCACACGATGACCGACCGCTGCAATCTCATCCAGATTTTTGATTGCACCAAGCTTCTCATCTAACAGATACTGCAGTACAAGCTTTACTGCTGCGCTATGATCCGGCATCGGTGCCTCAATCTGTATCTTTTCCTTACCAGTTGCCTGATGTGTCAGTGAACCATCTAATTTGATTCTTTCACAGATTCCCTTTGCAAGTACCTGTTCTGTGTCCGAGTCGATCAACTGGTACTTAAGGGAAGAACTACCACAATTAATTACTAATACCTTCATATATCCACACTTTCTCTATCTTTCTACCTGTTATTTATCGAGTGCCTGTGCCTGAACAGCTGTAATCGCAACAACACCGACGATATCATCTGCTGAACATCCTCTGGACAGATCGTTGACCGGCTTTGCAATACCCTGTGTAATCGGACCATATGCATCTGCCTTTGCGAGACGCTGTACAAGCTTGTATCCAATATTTCCAGCATCCAGATCCGGGAAGATCAATACGTTTGCCTTTCCAGCTACGTCGCTGCCCGGTGCCTTGGAAGCAGCTACTTCCGGCACAATTGCCGCATCACTCTGCAATTCACCATCACACTTCAGGTTCGGACATTCTTCATTGACAATCCTACATGCCTCGATCACCTTATCGATCTCTGGATGATGTGCACTTCCCTTTGTTGAATGGGATAACATTGCCACAATTGGTTCTGCCTCTACCAGAAGTTCAAATGACTTTGCAGAGCTCTCTGCGATTGCTGCAAGCTCTCTCGCATCCGGGAACTGATTTAATCCTGCATCTGAGAAAATGAATGTTCCATGCTCACCCATCTCACAGTTTGGTACTACAACTAAGAAGAATGCAGATACCAGCTTTGTATCCGGTGCAGTCTTTAAGATCTGCAATGCTGCACGCAATACATTTGCAGAAGAATTCACTGCTCCTGCAACCATTCCGTCTGCATCGCCTGCCTTTACCATGATACAGCCAAAATACAGGACGTTTGTCAAAAGCAGTTCCTTTGCTTCTTCCGGCGTCATACCTTTCTTCTTACGAAGCTCTACCAAAATGGATACATAATCGTTTAACTTGTCGCAGTCATATGGATCTACGAATTTCGCGCCTGTCAGATCCAGTCCATCTGCTTTCTTTATAATCGTCTGTTTGTCACCAACTAAGATTATGTCGGCAATTCCTTCCTGCAAAATCTTATGCGCCGCCTCTAATGTACGCATATCTGCAGTTTCCGGTAATACAATTGTTTTCTTGTTTTGTTTTGCTCTTTTTTTAATTGAATCAATAAATGCCACTGCTCTTCTCCTCTGCTTTTATAGTTTCAACTCATATCTTTCTACATTATAAACAAATCAAGGTTTGTATACAACCAAAAATCTGTAAATAAATGTCTTTTTTCACGTACAATTTTAATCTTTATTTGAGAATCTCAAGACTGCATATCATCCACCGCCGGATTGTCCACCACCAGTCTGCCACGACCATGTTTTTTGCCATAGTACATCGACTTATCCGCACGGTTTACAAGGATATTGGTATCCCTACAGATCGTCGGATATGCAGACAGACCAATACATACATTGACTGGAATTTTCTTGTCATCATACTGCACAATTGTCGTCTGGATCTCTTTATGCATTTCCTCTAAGATCGGCAATGCCTGCGTCTCATCGTAGCCCGGTAATACAAGCAGGAATTCCTCGCCTCCATACCGGCAGGCAAATCCCCCATGTGCCCTTGCAAATTTATCGTCAATGGATGCCACCATCTTGATGACCTTATCACCGGCAAGATGTCCATATGTATCATTGATATTCTTGAACTTATCAATATCAAACAATGCCACAGATAACGGCTGTTGTTTCTTCGTCGCTTCCTCTGCCGCCGCTGCAAACAACTGTCCGAAATAAACACGGTTGTAGATCTGTGTCAGACCATCCTTGCGCGCCATATCCTGTGTCTGTAAATAAAGCTTTGTACTCTTGACAGATACATTATATTCCACCAAGCAGGTTTCATAGTACGAGATTCCCTTCTCAAAAAAATTCTCCTCATCGGATGCGATCAGCATCATACCATACTGCTTGTTGTCGTTGATCATCGCAAGCTTCACCAGACTCTTGATATTTGTCTCACCAATAAAACGCAGCTCCTTTAATTCATCCCCGACCAGCAGCTCCGTCGTCTTCCGGCTCTCGGCAAAATCCGAATAAATCTTCTCAAAATCCTTGCGCAGACGGCGTTCCATGGAAGCATAATTCGTCTTGATAATACAGATTCCACGATTGTCCGAATTAACCGCTCCATCCATATACACCGCACAGAGCTTTGGATTCTTTACGTCCATGATTGCATCGACGATCACATTGATATTCTTGTTGATATCAAACGAAGACGCCATATAACGCATGATTTCCGTCTGTGACTCGATTTCCCGGTTTGCCTGTTCCAGATCATTCACGACCCGTGCCAGCTCAATCTTCTGGTAATTCACACGTTCATTTACATTCTTTACCTTTTCCTGATACTCTTCGAGCTTTGCATTCTTATCCTGTATATCATTCCGTTCCAACAAAAGCTGGGTATAATACGCCTCATATGCATCGTTTGAATATTCGAGAAGTTCCGTCACAAACAACAGTGTCACGACAAAGATTGCAAGCACCAGCACATAACAGAACCAGAATGTCTCTCTCCGGAACTGCAATGACAGGCACAGATTGATAAACATCGGTATAAGCAACATCATCTTGCGGACTAAAATCGTTCCCTTGTCATAGTGTGAACCAAGAATAATGAATTCCAATGCAAGCAGGAACAAAATCATAAACATACCGACAAGCAGCACGCCCTCGTACGGAACAAATGATACGAAAATACTGTATGTAGTAATCTCAATCAACCGGAAAGTCGTCAAAAACTTCATATTCTTAAACACGCCCATGTGATAAAACACACTGTCAAGCAGTGCAAACACAAACACAACGGTTGCAAATGTCACGCAGACCGGCGTGTTGTCGGTGAACTTCATGACGCGTGACAACACAGTGAGCAAAACCATAAATACATAAAAGATCTTATGATATACTGTGTAATTTTTAATGAGCTTTTCCGTAATATCCTGCATGTCTAGTTCTCCCAATAAATATCGATCACAGCCCCTTCATCAATCGGCTGTATAAATTCTGCATGTATGCCATTTACATTTGTAACAAGGCGCTTTCCACGCATCGTAGAAAGATCAAACGGATATACATCCAGAATATCCACAAATGTATAGCTCTGTTTTCCTGTCAAAGTGACAGGTGTTTTATTGACTACAACCGTGATTGCCCGGCTTACAGCTGGTGCTGGCTGTGGCTGCGGTGTCACATTCTGCTCCGCCTCTGTTTTACTTGTATCTTCCGTCACAGGTTCTGTGACCGCTGCTTCGTCTGCAACTTCCACGATCTCATCGTCCGGAATAATCGTTTCTTCCTTCCGGGTGACAAATTCTACTTCAAAATTCTCATAAATCTTCTCATCTTCATCGGCAATCTGATGGTTGACATACGCATAAAAATCCGTCGTCAGATCCATAAATGTGCGCAACTGTCCCACGGTATAATAATTTCGCATACAGACATCATCCCCATCCTGAATCTGATACATGGGCGATGCAAATTCACCATTCACGGTTGCAAATTTCGGACAGGATACTTCGTTTCCATTCACCTTAAAGGTCAGCATGCCCGCATATTCCGGAAGTGTCGATAATTCAATCTCCGCAGATTTGCCCTTTGTAGACGGCTGAATCCGGATGTTATCGTTCGCCTCAATCACTGCGTTCATACCAGCGGTCTTTCCGTTCTGGGTGATCACCGCAGCTTCCCCGCTGTACCCACGCACGATCCGTGTCTTTTCATTTATCTTAAATGTGATATCATCGCCGCGCTTCGGGAAGATATCTTCGTTTGGAATACCGTACTGTACTGCCGCATCAAAGATTGTCAGCTTATCATTGTTATACAGCTTCACACGTTCGCCATTTACGTTGACAAAGATGAAGTTATTCTTCTGATCAAAGAAGTTCAAACAGATACCGATTGGTGTCACATAGAGCGGATCTTTCTTGATCCCCTCTACCTGAAAATCAATCGTATTCATCACTTCTTCGCCACGCAGAGCTACACGCTCTGCCGGAAGGTCAAGATCCTCTGCCAGTGTATCTGTAAATCCAGGCAGTTTTCCACCACCGCCGACTACAAACACCGCGCTGACGCTTGTTCCACCATTTAACTCAATGATTTTATCCGCGATCTTCTTCGAGATTCCTTCTTTTACTTCCTCCGTCGTCTGATAGATCTCCTCCGGAGTAATCTTATGGGAGATTCCCATAATATCTTTATATGTAACTGATTTCCGACGCGCACTGACCGTCTTTAACTTCTCTGCCGTCTGGAAATCAATCAGATATTTCTTTACCAGTGCCTCGGTCAGCTCGTCTCCGGCTGCCGGGATCATACCATACGCAATCACGCTTCCATCTTTTGTGATACAGATATCGGACGTTCCGGCTCCGATATCAATCAGTGCAATATTCAAAAGGCGGTACTGCTCTGGAATCGCTACCGTCATCGCCGCGATTGGCTCCAATGTAAGATTCGTCACATACAATCCAGCCTGCTCCACAGCCGCATACAGACTATCCACAACCTCTTCCGGGAGAAATGTTGCAAGCACATCTGCTGCAATCTTCGTTCCCTTGTGTCCTTCCAGATTCGTGATCTCGTAATTGTTCAGGAAATATTTCACAACGGTATAGCCAACACAGAAATATTTCGTTGTCTCATGACTCTCGTTTAATTCCTGCAGAATCTCATTGTGCGCCTGCTCCACGCCGATCAGATCGATCGAATGGATATATTCCTGTGTAATAACTGTATTCTCAGAGAATTCATACTCCCCGTGTCCAATCGCAGTTTTTAAGACACGACCAGCCGCCGCAATGCATACATCATGCAATTTGCGTCCGCCTAACTGTTTCTCTAACTGTTGTTTTACCTCGACAATATCCTGACTGACCTTCGCGATATCATGGATCTGTCCATCGATCATCGAACGGGTATCATGGTATTTGACAGCCATCGCAACTACATGAAACCGCTCCTGTTCTCTGTATCCGACTGTACCGACGATACTCCGTGTACCGATGTCCAGTCCAAATATTAAAGGTTCCGGATATTTCACTGTTGCCACGCCTGTTTCCTCCTGAAATTAGTCTGTTTTCCCATGATTAATTAAAATTATAGCATCTCCAAGTAAGATATTCAACCTATCTTTTAGTTGTTTTGATGAATTTTCATAGTCTAATTGATTATTTATAGTGAAATCTGCATATTTTCTATAATATGATTCCGGTTCCTGACTGTGGAACATCGCACGGCAGCGTTCCTCGGTATAGCCGCGCTGTTTCATCAATCGTTTGATCCGCGTCTCCTCATTGACATAGATATACCAGATTTCATCGCAGATCTCCTTATATCCATCCTGAATCAGAAGTGCCGCCTCGATCACATAGATCTTCACGTCCTGCTTCCGTTTCTCCTCGATGTCTTTCCGAATCCATGCCTTCACAGCCGGATGCGTAAGTGCATTTAACTGTGCAAGCTTTTCTTTGTCAGCAAACACGATCTGTGCAAACTTCGCCCGGTCGATTGCATATGGTTCCTCTGCCTGCAAAATCTCCGTGCCAAACGCTTCCACAACCGCCTGATATACTGTCTGTCCCGGCTCCATCAGCGTATGGGCAAGCTTATCGGTCTCGACAATATATGCCCCATATAAATTAGACAGGTCATATAATATTTTACTTTTTCCAGAGCCAACACCTCCGGTAATTCCTAATATCAGCATTCTGAATCTCCCTGAATGTCCTTACTTCGCATCAAACCAGCTGTCACCAACATTTGCATCCACAAGAAGCGGCACAGCAAGGTCTGCCGCATGCATCATCTCTTCCACCAAAATCTTCTGTACGATCTCTAACTCTTCCTTCTTTGTCTCGATGATCAGCTCATCGTGGATCTGAAGTACAAGCTTTGACTGCAAATGTTCTTCTTTGAGCCGACGATTCACACGAACCATTGCAATCTTGATAATATCCGCCGCAGTTCCTTGTACCGGGGCGTTCATTGCTGCACGCTCGCCAAAACTCCGTGTCATAAAGTTCGAGGAAGCAAGCTCTGGAATCGGGCGTCTCCGTCCAAACATCGTGACCGTATAGCCGTTTTTCTTCGCATCTTCCACCGTTCGGTCTAAAAATTCCTTAACCTTGCCATAGGTTGCAAAATATTTCTCGATATAGCCCTCCGCTTCCTTTCTGGAGATATCGAGATCCTGTCCTAGACCAAAGGAGCTGATGCCGTAAACAATTCCAAAATTTACCGCCTTTGCTTTCCGGCGAAGGGTACTGTCCACCTGATCGAGTGGCACATCGAATACCTGTGATGCCGTGATCGCATGGATATCCTCATCCGCCTGATATGCCGCAATCAAAGCCGCATCACCGGACATATGTGCGAGCACACGCAGCTCAATCTGGGAATAATCAGCATCAACAAACACCGATCCTTCCTCCGGAATAAAGACCTTACGGATTTCTCTGCCAAGCGGCATACGCGTCGGGATATTCTGCAGATTCGGATCGGCCGAACTGATACGTCCCGTCACAGTTACCGTCTGATGGAACTTGCCATGAATTCTTCCATCTGCCCGGATATAACCAGCCAATCCCTCTGCATAGGTGGAATTAAGCTTCGTAAGCTGACGGTATTCTAAGATCTTCGGTATGATCGGATGTGCATTTTTAAGCTTCTCTAACACCTCTGCACTCGTCGAATATCCGGTCTTTGTCTTCTTTCCATTTTTTAATCCAAGTTTCTCAAATAAAATCTCGCCAAGTTTTTTCGGAGAATTGATGTTAAATTCTTCCCCCGCCATTGCATGAATCTCTGCGGTAAGCTCCTCGATCCGTGTACGGAGTTTTTTCCCATACTGATGCAATGCCTCACCATCGACGCGGATACCATTTTTCTCCATCTCATATAACGCATACAGACAAGGAAGCTCCATCTCATCATAGAGTGATTCCATTCCTGTCTCTTTTAATTTCTCTCGCAAAACTGACTTTATCTTATATGGCACAATCGCCTGATATGCCATCCATTTTTGTACTTTTTCATCTTCGAAGGAGAAATATCCTAGCTTCTCCTTTCCAAGCATTTCCTTCTCTGACGGCAGCGTCACGTCCAGATACACCTTTGCAAGCGTATCGTATTCATATTCTGACTGATTTGGCTGTAACAGATATGCCGCAAGTCCAGCGTCAAATACTGCATCTTCCTCATGAAAATCCAAAAATGAAAGCAGCTTTTTCACGTGCATACATGCTAACTGCACCTGATAATCCCGGCTCAACGCAAGGAGATTGTCTGCAACCATCGCCTCCGTGATAAACATCATAAACCGAATCAGATAGACATGCTCCAAATCCATACAGACCGCAACGCCAAGTGCTTCTCCATCCTGTGTGATCCACGCAAAGGAAACTTCCTTCGCCTTTTGCAGCTTTGCAAGCAGGGCGTTGTAGCCGTCAATCTCATCGATCAATACTGTCTCGAAGGTCAGTTCTTCCTTCTTCTCAACCGAGAACCGCTTATAAAAGCTCTTTAACTCTAAATCTTCAAATAACGTATATGCCTCTGCATTAAATGGATCGTGATACGTTGCCTCTGAAAACTCAAATGGAATCGGGCAGTCCAGCTTGATCGTTGCAAGCGTCTTAGACAGATATGCCAGATCTTTGTTCTCAATCAGATTCTGCTTCATCTTGCTTGCCTTCATGCTGTCCACAGCCGCATAGACACCATCTAAGTCACCATACTCCGCAAGCAGCTTTGCCGCAGTCTTCTCACCAATTCCCGGCACACCTGGAATATTATCCGAAGTATCACCCATCAGACCTTTCATATCTATGAAAATCAACGGTGTTACTCCATAGGTTTCCACCACATTTTTTGCATAATAATCCTCGACCTCAGTCTTACCATGCTTTGTCTTCGGGATGCGTACGAGCACGGTATCTGTCGCAAGCTGCAACAGGTCACGATCACCAGATAGAATCGTAACGGCAAAGCCTTCGCGCTCCCCCTTCTTTGATAGTGTACCGATCAGATCATCCGCCTCAAAGCCTTCCTGTTCCACGATTCGGATGTGCATTGCCTGCAGGATCTCCTTGATTCTCGGCATCTGCTCATGCAATTCCTCCGGCATACCCTTTCGCGTTCCCTTGTACGCCTCATACATCTCATGACGAAATGTTTTCTTCTTTAAATCAAAAGCAACACAAATATGTGTTGCCTGTTCTTCCTCGATTACCTTCAAGATTATATTTAAAAAACCATAAATCGCGTTGGTATGTCTCCCGTCATTCGTTGTCATATCCGGGATTCCGTAAAACGCACGATTCATGATGCTGTTTCCGTCAATCAGTAATAATTTATTCATCGCTCTCCGTCTCCTCACTTTCCGGGTGGGTTAATTGATATTCACGTAGTTTTTCATAAAAGGTTGATTCCTTCGGTTTCTGTGCAATCTGCACTTCCTGTACAATATCATTTAAGCAAACGGACATCTCCGAACCAAATGTATCGTAAAAATAAGTATCCCCCTGTGCTTCCAGTTTCATCCGCTGTTCGATATTATATACCTTATCCAGACATTGATTGTATACAAAAAACAAAAATACGACTGCCACTCCAAACACAAGTCCAAATGTGGAGAACTTGAAACGTTTCGCCTGCTTTACACGGTGTTCCAGACGATTCAGTTCATTTTCCAGATCCTTTGCAAAATTCTGTGACAGTTCCTGGTTGTTATCGACCTGATGCATGCCAACGATCAACGTATAGTAAATCTCCAGCTCTTCCCTGCAATTCTTGCAGTACCGCATATGCTTTACAAAATCCGGGATCACATCGTCCGGAAGTTTCTTCTCTATGAATGCCATAATATTTGATTGTGCTTCCAAACATGTCATAACCTACACCACCTGTCATAATCTCTGCCAAAAACAAAGAACCTAGATCGAAACGGATCTAGGTTCTTCAAAATGTGTATCTTAGTTATCGATCAGCTTTCCTTCACCATTCCAGCTATATAACTTACGAATCTCCTCGCCAACCTTCTCTGATGGATGCTCAGAAGCAAGTTTTCTAAGAGCCTTGAAGTGAGCCTGTCCACCTGCGGAAGACATATCAAGCAGGAAGTCTTTTGCGAATGTACCATCCTGGATATCTTTCAGGATCTTCTTCATTGTCTTCTTTGTCTCTTCTGTTACAATCTTAGGACCTGTGATGTAATCACCATACTCAGCTGTATTCGAAATAGAATATCTCATGCCTGCAAAACCTGACTGGTAAATCAGATCTACGATCAGCTTCATCTCGTGGATACACTCGAAGTATGCATTTCTTGGATCATAACCAGCTTCGCAAAGAGTCTCGAAACCAGCCTGCATAAGTGCACATACACCACCACAAAGAACTGCCTGCTCACCAAAGAGGTCTGTCTCTGTCTCTGTTCTGAATGTTGTCTCAAGAATTCCGGCTCTTGCTCCACCGATACCAAGACCGTAAGCAAGTGCAAGATCCTGTGCCTTACCTGTTGCATCCTGATATACAGCGATCAGACAAGGTGTACCCTTACCAGCCTGGTACTCAGAACGAACTGTGTGACCAGGTGCCTTCGGTGCGATCATTGTTACATCGACATCCTTAGGTGGAATAATCTGGTTAAAGTGAATATTGAAACCATGTGCGAACATAAGCATGTTGCCCGGCTCAAGGTTCGGCTCAATATCGTTCTTGTAAAGGCCTGCCTGCAACTCATCGTTGATCAGAATCATGATGATATCTGCACGCTTTGCTGCTTCTGCAGATGTATATACTTCAAATCCCTGTGCCTCAGCCTTAGCCCATGACTTGCTTCCCTCGTAAAGACCGATGATGACGTGGCATCCGCTGTCCTTTAAGTTCAAAGCATGTGCATGTCCCTGGCTACCATAGCCGATGATTGCAATTGTCTTGCCATCTAACAGTGACAGATTACAATCTTCCTGATAAAAAATCTTTGCTGACATTATCATATCCTCCTGATTTTGTAAAAAATATTTATCGTTACTACTTAATCGTAAGTAATGACCTTAGTTTCCGCTTACAGCGCCTCTTGTAAGACCTGTCAAGCCTGTACGTACCATCTCGGAAATCTCAAACCCATCCAGAAGCGAGATAAATGCTTCAATCTTGTTGACATTTCCTGTAATCTCTATCATAACGGAATCCGTTGATACATCAACAACCTTTGCACGGAATACATCCGTCAGGGAAATAATCTGCTGTCTCTCTTCGAGACTTGCCTTAATCTTGACAAGCAGAAGTTCACGGCATACAGACTCTCCATCCTTCAGTTCTGTAATCTCGCAGACATCCTCCAGTTTCAGAAGCTGTTTCTTGATCTGGCTTAAAATACGATCATCGCCGCTCACGGCTACCGTCATGCGGGAATATCTTGGATTCTCTGTCACGCCAACTGATAAGCTGTCAATATTATATCCTCTACGGCTAAACATTCCGGACACACGGCTCAGTACACCGGATGTATTATCTACCAAAAGGGATAAGACCATTTTTTTCATAAAATGTTCCACCTTTCTCCTATTATTCGTCAAAAATTATTATCTGCTATTTTAACCCTTTGTTACTTGTCTGTCAATAGTTTGTCAACAAGCTTTACCGCCTCGTTTGCATCCTTGGAGTAACCGTCTGCCCCGATCTCATCTGCAAAATTCTGCGATACAACGGCACCTCCGATGATGACCTTATAAGGAAGGTTATTTGCACGCACATATTCAACGGCATCCTTCATCCGCATCATCGTCGTTGTCATAAGCGCAGATAATCCGATGATATCGGCATGCTCTTCCTTCGCTGCCGCAATGATCTTGTCAAGCGGCACATCCTTGCCTAAATCCACAACCTTGTAGCCGTAGTTTTTCAGCATCAGGACAACAAGGTTTTTACCGATATCGTGGATATCACCCTCGACCGTCGCCATAATGACTGTACCCTTCGGCTTGGCATTCTCTTCGATATGAAGCAGCGGCGTGATGTATTCGATTGCAAGATCCATCGCTGTCGCACCCGCAATGAGCTGTGGCAGGAAATATTTCTTCTGTTCAAACAACTCGCCAACCTTGTTGACTGCCGGAATCAGATCCTCATCAATGATTGTCTGCGGGTCTTTGCCCGACTCTAATTCCTTCTTTACATTCTCCACGATACTGCCTTTGTTGCCCTTTACAACATTGTGATAGACACGGCTTCCTTCTTCGGACACACCTGCCACATTCTTGGCAGCCGTCTGTTCGGTCTGGGATAAAGCGACTACATTTTCCACATAAATATTATCCGAATCCTCCTTGGCAAGCAGCAGATCTGCCGCAAGGCTCGCATTCACAAGCATTGCCTGTCCCGGATTACAGATTGCCATGGTCAAGCCGTTTGCGATCGCCATCGTCAGAAATGCGGTATTGACGTTGATTCGCTCTGGCAGTCCGAAGGAAATATTGGACAGACCACAGATCGTCGGAATCTGCAGTTCATTCTTACAATAGGCAATCGTATCGAGTGTTTCAAGTGCCGCCATCCGGTTTGCACCAACCGTTGCAACCAGACCATCGATGATCAGGGAATCGCGTGATAAGCCTTCCTCGTCCGCGATCTCTAGCAACCGGCGGATAATCTCTTTCTTCTCATCAAGATTCTCCGGCAAGCCCTTGTCCGAAAGCGGAAGGAGTATCGCCATCGCACCATATTTCTTTGCAATCCGCATAAGCGGGCGGCATTTCTTCTCTTCTAATGAAATCGAATTAATAAGCGCACGTCCCGGATAGATACGGAGTGCTGCTTCGATAATCTCGACATGACTCGAATCAATACAGAGCGGAAGATTCGTCACAGAAATCACTTCGTAGACAGCACGCTTCATCATTTCCAGCTCGTCAATGCCGTTCATACCCATATTGATATCGAGAATCTTTGCCCCACGTTCCGTCTGTTCTTCTGCCATCTGTACAACCAGATCCATGTTCCCTGCACGGAGCATCTCCTGCAGTTTTTTCTTTCCGGTCGGATTGATACGTTCCCCGACGACTAAGAAATTGCCATCGAGATGGATTTCCTGTACTGCACTCTCACTGGATAATACACGGGTACAGACTGGTTTCGTTGCCTCCGGCTCCACGGAGCGGACAACCTTCTTCAGCATCTCGATATGCTTCGGTGTCGAACCACAACAGCCACCCACGGCTCTCGCTCCGGCTTCCACCAAAACGCGTCCATACTCAGCAAACGTCTCCGGTGTCATTGTATATTTCGTCTCGCCATCGATCAGCTCCGGCATACCATTGTTTGGCTTCGCAAATACCGGAATCGTTGCGTACCGCACCATACGCTTGATCAGTGCTTCCATCTCCTTCGGTCCTGTTGAGCAGTTGATACCGACCGCGTCCACACCGAGCGACTGTAATACGACCACAGAGGCCTCCGGTGTAGAACCGAACAACGTCTTTCCATCGCTGTTAAAGGTCATGCTGACCATAACCGGCAGGTCACAGACTTCCCTGATTGCGATCACGCACGCCCGTGCTTCCGCAAGGCTCATCATCGTCTCTACAAAGAACAGATCGACACCTGCCTCCACAAGGATCTGTGCCTGTTCCTTATATACATCCACCAGTTCCTCAAACGCCAGATCACCGACCGGCTGAAGCTGTCTGCCAGTCATCGTCATATCACCCGCGATAAATCCACGATGATTCTCCTGTGCGATTGCCGTCCGTGTCAGGTCAACCAACTGCATGTTCATCTCGCGAATCTTATCCTCGAGATGATATTCGGCAAGCTTGATCCGATTCGCCGTAAAGGTCGGCGCAAGCAGAATATTCGTTCCTGCCTGAATATATGCGCGCTGCAATTTGATCAGGTGCTGAGGATGCTCCAGAATCCATTTCTCCGGGCATACACCAACCGGCATGCCTGCCTGCATCAGGTTACTTCCGGTTGCACCATCTAACATAACAATTCGTTCTTCAAATAATCTGTGAAAAATCTTTCTATCCATAATTTTGTCTTATCCTATTTCTGTAATAAATTTGTATATCAGTGTCTGGAAATCTTCTGCAATCTTATTCGCAGTTTCCTGCACTTCCTTGTGGTTTAATTCTCCGGTGCTCATACCTGCCGCCATATTCGTGACACATGATATACCAACGATCTTCATACCAGCATGCCGTGCTGCCATCGCCTCACACGCGGTACTCATACCAACCAGATCTGCACCAAGTGTCCGGTACATGCGGATCTCCGCCGGTGTCTCATAGTTTGGTCCGGTTGCCTGCAGATAAATGCCTTCTTCCAGAGTAATTCCCTGCGTCTTCGCCACTGAATCCAACTTTTTTCCAAGCTCTACGTCGTACACATGACTCATATCCGGGAACCTCGTACCAAGTGCTTCCATATTTGCTCCAATCAATGGGGATGGCACAAACGACGTAATCTGATCCGTGATCCGTACCAGCGTCCCCGGCTTGTACGACGGATTCATGCCGCCTGCCGCATTCGTAAGAATTAAAATCTCCGCGCCAAGCATGTGCATCACACGCACTGGCATCACAACCTCCTGCATCGAATATCCTTCGTAATAATGCACACGTCCCTTCATGATCAGCACCGGGCAATCCCCGACTTTTCCAAGCAGGAAACATCCAGCATGCCCTGCCACTGTCGATACCGGGAAATGTGGGATTTCACCATATGGGATCTTCGCATCAATTGTCAGACGATCTGCAAAATCGCCCAGTCCCGAGCCAAGCACGAGCGCTACCTTCGGTGTATATGGCAGACGTGCCTGCACATAAGAAGCTGCCGCCAGCAGCTCCTCGTAAGTTATCTCTTTTTTCATTCCGTATCCTCCTGCAAATTGAACTATTTATTTACAAAAGTGACTTCATCTCTCCAATAGCATACGATTGGCATGCCCGCTTCGACATACTCATATAACTCGCCTGCTTTTGATGGCGGCAGATTTACACAGCCATGGGAACCGCTGTAGGTATAGATTTCTCCACCGAATTTTCCACGCCAGTTCGCATCGTGCAGACCGATACCACCATTGAATGGCATCCAGTATGTGACCGGTGTCTCATAGTCCTCTCCAATCAGTGTCGCATGCATCTTCTTATAGGTAAGACCATACAGACCGCCTGGTGTCTTGTGTCCCGGTGTCTGCCCAGATACACAATCACTGTCCCATTTCAATCTGCCATTTTGATAATAATATACATGCTGGTTTGTCAGATCAACCTCCACATAGGTCGAACCGATATCATTCTGCGCACACAGTGCATAGCCACGGCGCTTACATGCTGGTTCCTTCGTGAAGCTTTTCTTCTTTGACAGAAGATCGTACAACTCCTCCGCCTCTGTCTCCGCGTCGATCACCCAGCCATAATACCCGCCATGCACGAGAATCGTCTTCTTATCATGCGTCGTAAATTCACGGTCAGTATCCGCAGTCGTGAATTTCTCCTTAAATTTTTCGACATACGCTTCCACATTACTTCTGCTGATCTGGATACTTCCATCTGAACTGACATATGCCATCTTCGTAAGTTCTTCCTTTGGAATGGTATATGTATACGAACCAAAATCATACACGGCTTCGATATCGACAAATGCATCTGCGTCTTCCTTTGTTTTCAGAATGGACTCCGAATCCGCCAGAATATGTGCTGGAATATAACACTCTTCGGCTTCCACATCCAGTGTAGTATCATAATTTTTCAGAGCATTTATTACCTTCTCATATAACTTTGCCGTGTCAAGCTTCGTTCCCGTCTCCTCTGGAATGACCTTTGCCTCGCCATCCTCCAAAACAACCTTCGCGTCCTTTGATTCTGTCATGGAAGCTCGATCCAGTGCCGGTGATGTCTGCAGGCAAGCTTCCAACTTTTCCCTGTCACAGTTTACTGTATAATCAATCTTATAATCATAACTGTGAAAGCTGTTTACAAACCAAAGAAACGGTGAATGTTTCTTTAACAGTGTATCCACTGAATCCGTCAGTGCAACATCAGAATCCGCATCCCCCAGTACGAAAGTAAAATCACTGTCCTTGAACTTGATATCCAGTGTGTATTTCCGTGCATCCGAAAGCAGCATATCCTCCACAGACTGTACGGATTTTCCTGCTACATTCCTGCCGTTGATCGTCGTATTTACTCCAAAGCGGTGCATATGGAAAATCACGCCACCGATATAGACCGCCAGCAGCGTTGCAACAACCGCAATCGTCACCGTGCGGATGATCCGTTTCTTTCTGCGCTGCCGATACACCGAAGGATCAATAAATGGCTCCTGCACATAGAGACTCACGGGCTTATCGTCTGTTTCTTCCAGATTCTTGACGTCCTCTGATTTCTCCGAATCCTCCGCTTTCTCCATCTCGTCTGATACTTCCGTCTCTTTGACTTCTTCCGTATTCGTTATTTCTTCTCTATCCTTTTTTCCCCTGCTCATAGTTACATCCTTTTTATTTAGTATACAGATTTCTGTTTCTGTATCATATCCCATAGACCGCATGATTGCAACCAAATGCGGAAATTTTACATCTTATTTACATCAATCACAACCATCTCCGGCGGGTTGTTAATCCGGATATGGATCGAATGCATGCCGCAGCCTGCGGTCACAACCATCTTCGTCTGGGAATCCGTGCTCTCATACACCCCATAGTCATACTTCGGAAATGGATGTAACCGTGGAGAGATCACTCCGCCAAGTCCCGGTATCCGTATCATGCCGCCATGATTATGCCCGGACACAATCAAGTCTGGATGCAGTGTACAATATGACCGAAAATAATCCGGATTGTGTGCAAGCAGCACATTGCAGTGATCCGGCTGCATCTTCCCAAGCATGCTGGTAAGCACATCTTCCCGTAGCGGTTTCTTGATCAGCCGCTTATAATACGCCCGGGGCAGATCCAAGCCATACAGGCAGACATTCCAAGGCTCTAAAAATTCATGTGCATTTACCAGCATATGCAGATGATGTGCACCTTTGAGATGCTTGCTGTATTCCTGCCAGATACCATCGGTCTCCCGCACACATTCGAGCAATCCGCGCTCATGATTTCCATAGGAATAATAAACCGGCGCAATTTCAGTCATCTTCCGGATCGTGTCCGCTGTCACCCTGTTATTCTTCCGTTCGCTCTTCCGACAGACGATCATGTCGCCAGGCAGTAAAATAATATCCGGCTGCTCCGTGTCAATCGCGGTAAGCAGATCCGTGTTCTCCAGACCATATACCTGATTGTGCAGATCAGCGATCATCACAATGCGTAATGGTTTCCGGACTTTCTGACTGATAAAATTGTAACGCACTATCTGAAAATTCATACTCATGGCTTTATTATACCCTATCTTCGGTTATTTCGCCATAAATATTCTTCCTGCAATCTCCGATATGCTGTATTTTAAGTCAAGCTTCGGCACCGACCGCTCTGCATACAGGATCACTTCGCTGATACACGTTCCGTTGCAGGAATACTGTACTACACCGACCGCATCGCCTTCAAGGATTGGTGCTTTCAGGTTCTCATAAGCAATCACCTGTTTCTCGATCTGATCGGGATTTGCTGCCACGAGCGTGATCGTGTGCTGTTCCACCGGTTTTACCGTCACCGATTTGCGGGTGCCTTTTTCCACCGGGATCTGCAGGTTCTCCGGCACGACTTCAGTATCCACATATGAACGGCACTGTGCGAATCCGTAATCAAGCAGCTTCATTGCCTCACTGTTCCGAATCTCCTTCGTCTCTGCTCCCATCACAACTGCGATCAACGTCACGCCATCCCGCGTCGCCGTCGCAGACATACAGTATTTCGCCTGTGAGGTATATCCGGTTTTCAGTCCATTTGCCCCTGTGTAAAGATTCAGGAATTTGTTCGTATTCGCAAGGTCAAACTGTGATTCGCCCCGTCTGGTCTTGTGCGTGATCGAATCCATCCAGATCGTCGAATATGTAAGGATATCCGGATGATAAAGCAAAAGCTGTCTGGACATGATCGCGATATCCCGCGCCGAAGTCAGATGTGTCTCAACCTCCAGCCCGCACGCATTATCAAAATGCGTATGCTCCATGCCAAGCTCCTTCGCCCGCTCATTCATCTTCTGGACAAATGCCGACTCAGAGCCTGCCAGATGCTCTGCCATCGCCACTGCGGCATCATTACCCGAAGCAACTTCGATGCATTTGATCATATCCTGCACCGTCTGTTCCTCACCTGCCTCGAAGAAACACTGCGAGCCACCCATCGACGCCGCATGCTCAGTCACGACAACCGTATCGTCCAGTGCGATATCGCCACGCCCCAACGCCTCGAAGATCAAAAGCAGCGTCATGATCTTTGTTACCGATGCCGGTCGCAGCATCTCATCCGCATTCTTCTCGTAGAGTACCGTCCCACTCTCCAGCTCCATCAAAAGCACCGATTTCGACTGGATTGCAAGCGCATCATTTTCGCCTGCCGGTGCGGTTGTTTCCACAACCGCCTCCGCATCTCCGTCTGTCGCCTCATCGACCGGTGCGTCAGCCCGCACTGTCACAAAACTCCCAAGCAGCAGTGCCAAGGTCATAATTGCCAATATTATTTTCTTCATTTCCACTCCTTTTACAATTTCCGTCCGCCTCTAATTTGTACATTATACGAAACAACCTTGCAGAAAATGAATATAATAAGAAAAAGTGTGAAGGAGCATCTGTATGTGTGGCATTGCGGGCTACTTTAACCCAGACCAGAACTATGCGGAAAATCCCAAGCAAAACTTTCATACACTGTCCCGTATGATCAATACGATGAACCACCGCGGGCCGGACACCTACGGTCATACCATCATAAATTCGTGCTGCCTTGCGCACACACGCCTGTCGATCATTGATCTCGAAAATGGCAGACAGCCCATGTCTTATACGAAGGACGGAAACACCTACTATATTGTATATAACGGCGAGATCTACAACTACAAGGAAGTAAAGAAAACACTGCTCCGGAAAAACTATACCTTTGAAACAAACTCCGATACGGAAGTCATCATCGCTGCGTTCTGTCATTACGGACCGGGCTTTGTCAAAGAATTAAACGGTATCTTCGCAATCGCCATCTACGACAGCATGCGAAATACACTCTACCTCTACCGTGACCGCTTCGGTGTCAAACCGCTTTATTATACGAAGACCGGCGATACACTCGTGTTCGCCTCGAGGATTGATACATTGTTTGAATACCCGCGCGTGCGTCCATGCATCGACATGAACAGCTTCAACGAGATCTTCTCCCTCGGACCGGCGAAGACGTACGGCAAAGGTGTATTCTCCGGGATCAAAGAGATCAAGCCCGGCGAATATCTGACCTACTCGCCGCAGTATATGACATCCCGGCTATACTACCGGATTGAGAGCCACCCGCACACCGACAGCTACGAGGAAACGGTAGAGAAAACCTCATACCTGCTTGAAGACAGTATCCGTATGCAGATGGTGTCCGACGTTCCGATTTCCACCCTGCTTTCCGGTGGCGTAGACTCCTCGTATGTATCCGCTGTCTGTAACCATTTCCTGCCGGAGGATACACCTCTTACGACGTACTCCTTCGATTATACCGACAATGCCGTTTATTTTCAGGCGAACAGCTTCCAGCCGAGTGAAGACCGCCCTTACGTTGATATCATGAAGGACTATCTGCACTCGGATCATATCTACCTGACGTGTTCCTACACGCAGCTTGCCGATCTGCTCGAGGCATCCGTCGACAGCCGGTGTCTGCCAACGATGGCAGATGTCGATTCATCTCTGTTGTATTTCTGTGGGGAGGTTGCGAAGCATCACAAGGTCACGTTGACCGGTGAATGTGCTGACGAAATCTTCGGTGGCTATCCATGGTTTCATCGTGACGCCATGCTGCAATCGAACACCTTCCCGTGGACGATGGATATCTCCTTCCGCAAATCCCTGCTCCACCCGGAATTTGCCGCCAGCATGCAGATGGAAAAATATATCGCCAAGGCATACCGCACGACGCTCTCTGAGGTCGATACCCTGCCGGAGGAATCACCGCTCGATACGAAGAAACGGCAGATTGCCTATCTGAATATCCGCTGGTTCATGCAGACGCTGCTTGACCGCATGGACCGCACATCCATGCAGCACGGACTCGAAGCCAGAGTTCCATTCGCCGATTACCGCGTCGTCGACTATGTATTCAACGTTCCGTGGTCGATCAAAGCCAAGGATGGTGTTCCGAAGAGTCTGCTCCGTGCCTGCGCCGCCAAATACCTGCCGGACACGATCATGAACCGTCCAAAAAGCCCTTACCCGAAGACCTATCACCCGGAATACGAGCGCGTGCTTGCGAACCGCCTGCGCGAAGTCGTCACCGACACCGCATCACCACTCCGGAGCTATCTGAACATCCCTGCGGTACTAAAGTTCCTCGACGAACCAAAGGAATACGGAAAGCCTTGGTTCGGTCAGCTCATGGCCGGACCACAGATGATCGCCTACCTGCTCCAGGTCGACTACTGGATGCGGAAATATATGTTATAACCCATTACATGAAAAAAGCAGAGGTTGGAGCGATTCACTCCTTCCTCTGCGTTCTTTTCGTGATTGCATCGCATCGTTCCTGTATCAGCTTCTCAAACCGTTCTTTTAGGTGTTCCGGAAGTAACGATGCTTCACACATTGCAACAAACTTCTGCCGTTGCTCTATCACCGCATCCAGCATCTTCTCTGCAGACACTCTGGATATTCCACATGCATCTGCATAAACTAAAAAGTCTTTTCGATGTAGATTCCGTTTCTTTCCATTCATTGCAAGTGCAAACTGTTCCTTATCTTCCGGCATGATTACATTCACCGGAAGTAGATCATACGCGGGTGACAAACTATATGTGCCAGTGCCCTCTCCAGTCTCAATCAACGAGAAATTTTTCAAATGCATATCCGAATTTCCAGCCACAAAGCAAAGCACCAGTCTCATAAACAATTCTGCCATATCCAAGCCTTTTCGACAGGAATACCGCTCTATGATTTTTGCACACCGCTCATAAGACCCCTTGTATTTATCCTGTGTCAGACGCAAATCAAGCTGACAGAAATCTTCCATCGCAAGCATCTTCGTATGTTCACCATCCTCCACCCGGTCAACGCGTCGCGTAATGTATGCCAGATCTCCATCCCCCCTCATCAGAGCATGCGGAACCGTAGAAATCCCGATTGTATCTGCCATTGTCATAACCAGTTGTTCTGCCTCTGGCAATGCTTCGAACTGCTCTACCTGTGGTTTCAGAATATATCCCGTCGGATAATTCACAAGTGTGAGACGTGGTTTATTTTTTTCTGACAGCAAATGTAACGATAATTTCTTTTGTACCCCCGGAACCGTAAAACCTTTTTGAATTGATTCCATTACAATTGTCGTCAATGTCTGCTCTGTGATATCAATTTCCGGTATCGTATCTGTACCAAAAAAATGCTTTATGCAGGATGCATGCCAACCCGATTCCGTTTCCTTCTTCAATGGTTTTCCACAACATAAACAATTCATACACGTTCCTCCCTTATGGTGACATTTCCAATTGCATCCTTACATGCAACCAGCAAAAGCCCAAACCGATCTTTTAAATCAATCTTCCAATTCCGGCTTACAACACCAAGCAGCCAGCCCTCCGGAAGCAATCCATCAAAAAAAGGAAACATTGTTTTCGACTCATACACCTCGTCCGTCAAAGGCAACGTCAATGAAACAGCACTCGCTTGCGCATCTTTCAAATATGTCTGATCGTAGGAAAATGAATATCCTTCATCTGTTTCCAGTAGCGTTCCTGCAAATACATTCCGCACATATACATATGCCGTTCGAAAAATCGTATCCATACCTAATCAACCTGCCTTCCCGGAACTGCCTCCATTCCAAACATTCCAAGTGCGATGTTTACCTTGTCCATGCGCACCGTTTCTTTTCCCTGCTCCAATTCACGTACAAAACGCAAACCAAGACCTGCCCGCATGGCAAATTGCTCCTGCGTCAGTCCCGCTGCTTTACGATTCTTTTTTATAAATTCTGCAATCTGATTCATACGATCACCGCCTGTCTTTTTTAGTGTATTTTACACCTCATCGGGTATAAATGCAATGTTTTGTATGTAAAATACACCCGATAAGGTATATTTTGTGCTAATTCTCTTTGAATTATACCTTATCGGGTGTAAAAATGTTATTTCTTAATATACGTCTGCTTATTCGTCGTTACAACACCACCGTAATTGTTCGCTGGAGCAGCACCGCCCTTCGGTACAAGTACGATCTGGATACCTTCGAGACGCTTGCTAAGTCCTGCGGTTCCGGCAGCTTCGCCGTTCTTCGCCCAGGCAAGCCAGCCGTAGGTCTGTGCATGGACGCGGTAGTATACGTCGTAATGTTCTGCCATTTCGCCGGTCAGTGCGATACGGATTGCCTCGAGGCGCTTCGCACGTCCGCTTGTTCCTGCCATCTGACCATCACGGAACCATGTATTCACATTGTTCTCATTGCCCTGCCAGCCGATGGACTGTACATGTGTCGTATAGACAATGCTTCCGCTGTATGGCTTGTTCGTAAGCTTGATGTTGATGCCTTCGAGTCTCTTTGCCTTACCGCTTGTTCCACTCATCACGCCATTGTACTTCCAGCCTTGCCAGCCAAAGGACTGTACATGTGTGCGGTATGCAATATTTACATTGTTCTCACCTGCAACAACCGGATTCGCATTTGCTGTGGATGATGCGATATATGCTTCTCCACGGGCAGACTGGATATTTCCGATTGCATGATCGAAGCTTTCACCCTTCTTCACAATCACGATCTGGATTGCCTCGAGTCTCTTCGCAAGACCTGCTGTACCTGCCGGTGCGCCATTGGCTGCCCACGCAAGCCAGCCGTAAGATTGTGCGTGTACACGATAGTATACATCATACTTCTCTTTATCTGCGCCTGTGAGCTGAATCTTAATTGCTTCGAGTCTCTTTGCCTCGCCCTCGGTTCCGTTCATCTCGCCATTTGCGGACCATGGTAACCATCCATAGCTCTGACAATGAGTCGTATACCGGATGCCGAGATTGCTGTTGCCTGCAACCGAAATCTCGATGCTTTCGAGCCGCTTCGCCCTGCCGGAAGTTCCACTCATCGTGCCGTTCGTCACAATGCCCTGCCAGCCGATGGACTGTACATGTGTACGGTAAGAAACCGTAACATCCGGTGTCACAACCGGTGCCGGGGTAGGTGTAGGCATTGGTTCCGGCTTCGGTTCTGGAGTTGGTTCTGGGACTTTCTCGATCAACTCAGTAGCAAGAAGCACATTACAGGTCATGCCGTCATCACTGATCTTCATATCTTTCGCATTTACTGTCTGTCCATTTACAAGAATAGACAATCCATCATTTTCAGAAGCAAAAAAATTCTCATTGCATGTTTCCAGCTTGATGCTATGCCTGTAAGTTTTCCCGCCTTCAAAGGCAGTTATTTTCTTATCCTCTGCAAGCTTTGCATTTTCACGCTCATCGGAATACCAGAATCTCACCGGTTTGAAACTACCATCCCTTTGCTCCTGCATTTCCTCCCAATACTCATATGCAATCCTATAATCATTCGCATCCTCACCAGACAATGCTGCAGTTGCCTTCGGTGTTTCTCCCGCCTCATGCTGAAGCGTTACATCAGCTATTTCAATCTGCTTAATTTCTTTTGGTATTGTGATACTTTTCACATTCACAGCATCAATGAATCGATAGTCCTCTCCATCCTTTTTATTTGTAATCAGAAAGGATTCTCCGTTAATAATAACCGGTGTTCGTTCCGTAAAACTAACGTTCCAACTTTTACAAAAAATCGTTACCGAATAAAAATATGTCTTTCCGGCTTCAAATTTTTTTAACAACTGACCCTCATCCTCCGGATTCTCAGAATTATAGGAGGAACACCACTTCACCTTATTCCCGTTCTCATCCAGCTCACTCCATTGTTCACTTTTAATATTATATTTTTCAGAATCCTCCTCTGAAACCTTCGCCGTGAATGCCGGGACATCTCCGTCATGAAACTTCAAGGTTGCTCCGATAATCTTCGCTTTATCGTACATCAGTGTGCCGTTCTTATATTCCCTATATTTTATCCGGCTTGTATTTCCAAGGTTAAACCAACCGTTTTCCGCGATGTATTCTGTTGCATCGCTGCCGTCCATATTCGGACTGATACTAACAGATGCTTTTGTACTTTGACAAGTAAAATCCCCACCACCTTTTATTGTGGTCATGGTATCACTCCGCAGGATCACTGAAAAATCTGTATGCCCATACCCCCGGTAAATATAATTCGACCCTCCCGAATACAAGGAAATTGCTTTTTGAACATCCACACCTTCAGGAGCAAGACTACTATCTGCTGTAATCGTAAGTCTGGCCTCCTCATCACACGGTGTAACATAAATTGTTGCATAAATTCCATACATAGAACCGGTAACGCTACAATCTCCATTAATCCGTAGATACATCATGGTTTCCTGTTCCGGATTGTAAATACCTGCATTGGAGAAATCCTCCGCACCACCTTTTGCTTTAATATTTACATTTACCAGATTCACGTATATTGACGATGTAGGATCTCCATATTTTCCCACCGTATTGATCAATACATTTGCTTCCTGCTCCGCACAGGCTGTGATGGTACCATCCTCCTCATTATAGTTCCAGTAAGACGCTTCCTCTATGGGAACCGTCAATTTATTTCCTCCGATATATATAGTCTGAGTCTCTTCGTCTGCTGCAAATGCAGTCATTGATTTCATTGAAAATATCATACCAAGGACAAATATAGCGCTTAAAATCCATCTGGTAATATGTTTTCTTTGCATCAATTTCATATTATATAACCCCCTCTATTTCTTGATATACGTCTGCTTATTCGTCGTTACAACACCACCGTAATTGTTCGCTGGAGCAGCACCGCCCTTCGGTACAAGTACGATCTGGATACCTTCGAGACGCTTGCTAAGTCCTGCGGTTCCGGCAGCTTCGCCGTTCTTCGCCCAGGCAAGCCAGCCGTAGGTCTGTGCATGGACGCGGTAGTATACGTCGTAATGTTCTGCCATTTCGCCGGTCAGTGCGATACGGATTGCCTCGAGGCGCTTCGCACGTCCGCTTGTTCCTGCCATCTGACCATCACGGAACCATGTATTCACATTGTTCTCATTGCCCTGCCAGCCGATGGACTGTACATGTGTCGTATAGACAATGCTTCCGCTGTATGGCTTGTTCGTAAGCTTGATGTTGATGCCTTCGAGTCTCTTTGCCTTACCGCTTGTTCCACTCATCACGCCATTGTACTTCCAGCCTTGCCAGCCAAAGGACTGTACGTGTGTACGATATTCTACATTTACATTGTTCTCACCTGTGACTACCGGATTCGCATTTGCTGTGGATGATGCGATATATGCTTCTCCACGGGCAGATTGGATATTTCCGATTGCATGATCGAAGCTCTCACCCTTCTTCACAATTACGATCTGGATTGCCTCAAGTCTCTTCGCAAGACCTGCTGTACCTGCCGGTGCGCCATTGGCTGCCCATGCAAGCCAGCCATAGGACTGTGCATGTACACGATAGTATACGTTGTACTTATCCTTGTCTGCACCAGTTAACTGAATCTTAATTGCTTCGAGTCTCTTTGCTTCGCCCTCGGTTCCGTTCATCTCGCCATTTGCGGACCATGGCAACCAGCCATAGCTCTGGCAATGGGTTGTGTACTGGATGCCGAGATTGCTGTTACCTGTAACCGAAATCTCGATGCCTTCGAGCCGCTTCGCCCTGCCGGAAGTTCCACTCATCGTACCGTTCGTCACAACGCCCTGCCATCCGATGGACTGCACATGTGTACGGTAAGAAACCGTAACATCCGGTGTTACTACCGGTGCCGGGGTAGGGGTAGGCGTTGGTTCTGGAGTTGGAGTCGGTTTCGGAAGCTTCGCAATTGTTTCTGTCACAAGGTTTTTACCACAGGCCGTACATTCCTTATGTCTGCTTCCCTCAACATACACGGTCGCTTCTTTATCGACGATCCACTTGGTCGTTGGATGCGTACAAACCTTTCGTGTCAATGTGATTTCTGCACTTTCTACTTCGTAGTTACCTGCATCTTCGCCAGCATACTTCGCTGTCACTGTGACCGGCACATCTACCTCTAACTTCTTGTCAATATCAGCATCATCAAACTTCCAGCCTGCCGGAAGTGTTACCGCACCAACTTTAGTCTTCGTATAGTCTACCTCCATAGATGCCTCCGGCATGTTCGGAGCCTTTTGTGCTTTCTGTACAGTTACACTGCTATTCAACTTCATCGGATTATCCGGCTGAATCAATTCATAATTATCCGCATCATCGCCAGTTAGTTTCAATTCCGGAAGTGCGATTTCTGTATATGTACCGGCATTCTTATCCGGAAGATCACCATACAGATCCGTCGTATCCGCTTCAACAACATCCCGTCCAAATATTCCAATCAGTGTTACACGGCTAACCTTTACTTTCGTTGTGCCATCATATACCTTATCAGATACATCTACACTATAAACTGAAATCTTTGTTTTCTGTATCGTATATTCCACGGATGCACTTACCGCATCTTCGCCTGTTCCAACCGTTACGGTCGCTCTATAATCGCCTGCATTGACCGGTTTGCCTCCTACAAGTGTGGCACTTCTACGCTTATCCACGCTTTCATAACTTACGCGCACTGAGTCAAACGCATTCTCTGGCGACTGTCTCACGGTTGCTTCCTTGGCAGTTCCATCGTAGGTAAGCAAATCTGGTGCGTTCAATGTCACCATTACCTCGTGCTTGTCTGTCTTTGCCGTGCATTCTTCTCTCTGACAGGTAAATATCAGTGTTACCCTTGTATCATCCTCTGATTTTTCCTCGTCCACTTTGTAATCATGTCCAAACGCTGAAATAACCGGAAGCTTGTTGAGTTCCTTTGTTCCGTCTTCATCGCTGAACCACCTCTTACAGTTTTTACATGTCCAGTAAGCTTCATTTCCATCGTTCTCACAATCCGCATTTACTTTCTCGGATTTCTCAAGCTCATGTGTAAACTTTGTATCTTTCTTTTCGTTTGAATATTCGATTTCCAACGATAACGATGTATCTTTTGTACATCCACTGTATGTCTCATTCTGATAAACAGTTTTTCCACCAAGTACCGGGTATAGATCTCCGCCTTCGTCTGCAAGTGTCTGTCCCCATACAGGCTCTTTCTGACCTTTCTGTAAGCGATAGGCAACTTCGCCGCTGGCAAAATCATCTTCAGCCATTCCAAATGTACCATCTTCCTCTGCAATATAATGATCCTCAAGATAATAGCAATTATTTACAACTGCTGTCTCATTCTCAATAACTGCGATATTTCTTTTGCAACCATCATCATTGATAATGGTATTTATTGTGCCTATGTTATAACAATTTTCGATCCGTCCGGAAGTAGTGGAAGATTCATTACTTCCGCATATGCCTCCAACCATATATCCCCCCATTACTGATCCAGTATTATAGCAATTAAGAATCTTATTATTACTTCGACCACATATGCCACCAGCCCTAGTCCCCCAAACAGAGTTGGCAACCTTTCCTGTATTATAACAGCCTGTAATGGTACCCCCTTCGTTCACTCCACAGATACCACCCAGATAATTTTCATTTTCATATAAGCTACTTACCATTCCTGTATTATAACAATTTCTAATAATTCCACTATTATATCCAACAATTCCTCCTACATGTAAACCTTCTTTGAGACGGAAATAGCTATTTAGCACTCCTACATTTTCTACAGTTGCACTGCTTGTTATAAGCTGAAATATTCCTGCTTCATCAATAGTGTCTGAATCACAATATATACCACTGATCGTATGCTGTGCACCGTCAAACGTTCCACTATAATGTTCTATCGGTGCCCAATTACGCAATCCATTTACATCTTTCGTAAGTTCTCCGTCATTAAGGACATTTTTATTGACAACAATATCCTCTGTCAGAACTGCATTCGCATTTCCATAAAACTCTTTATTCACTTTATCGGCAAACCAGTAAAGCTGACCGGCATTTCCAATCTCATATACATGATCAGAATTCAATACCGCCGGCTCATAGGCGTCACAAGCCTTACAGAAACCATTCTCATATGTATGCTCCCGTTTTACCAGTGTTTCTGTTACATATCCAATCGGACAATCCTTACATGCCACATTCTCGTAATGCGTCTGGCTGTCTATGTATGTACCACCTTTTGTCGCTTCGGTATTATGTGTATGTTCTACGCCATCCACTAGAATTGTGGCACCATCTTCGACAGTAAGCTTATCCAGATTTGTAACACTTGCACCTTCCGCAAACATAATCGTGCCAGCACTTGGAATCGTTAGATCTTCACATAAGGTCGCCGCTCCATAGACTCTCGTAGTGTTGCTGCTATTATCTACCACAATAGAATTTGTATATGTTGTTTTTGCACTTGTATCCCTCAAACTGTTCGTTCTAATTTCACTGTTTGAACATTCAAACTCTCCTATGAATACATATTCGACTGCATTAATCTGACATCCAGAACAGCTAATTGTATTTGCGTCTATATATCCTCCTACATATAACTTTACATTTTCTAATGATACAGTTCTTCCATCGCTACCGCTACCCATCTTATCTATATCATCTTTAACATTTAATTCTATATTATTTACCGTAAGTGCATCTACGGATATAAAACCTTCACAATACAGTTTAGCGCTGTCCGTACCATTTTCTATGCCAGTAATATAGGCTGCATCAGAACTCTCTGCGTCAATTTGTCCTACGGTATTTTCACCACTGATTTGCAGATTCAAATCGCCACCATCATATGTGATACTACCTAAACTTGCCTTCGTCAGGGTAAGGGTATTTGTATCCGCATTATAACTCCATCCATCGCCTTCCGTGGTCTCTGATACTATGCCTTTAGTTATAATGTCATTATTTCCCACACTTAACGTTGTCGGTATGTTAACTTCTTCCTCCGCCTGCACGGTGAGACTACCCCAGCCAGTCCCCTGTATCACGGACAGCACCATAAAACACGCCAGCAGCCATGCCAGTATCCTTGATCTTCGTTTTTTCATTCCCTCTCTTTTTCGCATAGGATCCCTCTCTTTCTTATCTCAGTTAACTATAATCATCATTTCTGCATGATAATCGAATGCATCGTATAAATGTGTGCATTCCCCCCTCACCATAACAAAAAAGCACGCTACACTGATAGTAACATGCTTTTTTTGTAACATATTTTACTTGTTGTGACAACCTTTCTGGGACGAAATGCATTTTTCTGGGACGAACGGTTATTTTCCTCTTAATTTTCTTACTAATTTTAAAATAAATTATCTTCAAATATAATTCTTTCAGGAATTTCTTTTAGAATTGATGGGAATATCTTTTTACTGATTGCATAATCTATTCTATCATATTTTGCATATCCGTAAGGCTTGCTTAGTATCAAAAATATTTTATCATCTGCATCTTTTTTTATTCTATAGATTGACTTCTGTTGAGCTGTTTTAGGTATCAGACCTACTTTTTCATCACTATATCCAATAATTCCATTCACAGAACCAGCCCCAATACGAAACATAGCCGCTTCCGGTGTTCCATCTGTATGGCACAATCTTATTGACTTTGCATTCCCTACAAAATCAAATGTATTTATTACGACATTTGACTTTTTTGAAACATCCTGTGCCTGTCTCGTATATACCAGCGATTGTGAAATATCTTTTTCATCAACACAATCTATATACATCTGATGTTTTTGTTGTGGCGTTAACGTTAGAGTTTCATCTATCCTACAACCTACCAAATGCCAAAAATTTTGTTCTAAAATTGGAGTCTCCATAATTTTAGACATCTGTTTTGCATTTGATTTATATAATATCAAATATATTCTATCTTTTAAATTATTATGTATTTTTATGGCTTTTTTTACCAGCTCATACTTGCCTTTTGAAATCATTTATCTCCTTATGAAAAATGACCGTGAATTTCTTCACGGTCATTGAGTTCTATGATAATCTGGTTATTACGTTGCTATCCCAACATCGTAAGCCTTGCACTTACTCGGTATATATAGCCACCAATGAACTGATTGCTATCGGGTACTGCCGTCAGTGATAGTTTTTTTCGATGCCAGAGCACCGCCATATCGCTCCTTGATATGGGTGTCCATCTAAAGATGGGAAAGAATTACTTCTTTCGGCAACTTCATCTTACCATAACTCATTATTATTTTCAATCATTTTATAATAATTATTACAGTGTTTTAAATAATATTCTATTTAACTTAATATATGCTAATAAATTCAAAATGTCAACATTCTACTTCTTAATATACGCCTGCTTATTCGTCGTTACAACACCACCGTAATTATTTGCCGGTGCAGCACCGCCCTTCGGTACAAGCACGATCTGAATACCTTCGAGACGCTTGCTAAGTCCTGAGGTTCCGGCTGCTTCGCCGTTTTTCGTCCAGGCAAGCCAGCCATATGACTGTGCATGGACGCGGTAATATACGTCATAATGCTCTGCCATCTCGCCAGTCAATGCGATACGGATTGCTTCGAGCCGCTTTGCCTGTGCGCTTGTGCCTGCCATCGCTCCGTCACGGAACCATGTGTTTGGATTATTCTCATTGCCCTGCCAGCCGATGGACTGTACATGTGTCGTATAGACAATGCTTCCGCTGTATGGCTTGTTCGTAAGCTTGATGTTGATGCCTTCGAGTCTCTTTGCCTTACCGCTTGTTCCACTCATCACGCCATTGTACTTCCAGCCCTGCCAGCCAAAGGACTGTACATGTGTGCGATATGCGATATTTACATTCGCTTCGCCTGCGACACTTGGGTTCGTATTGGACGTTACCTGCCCGCCAACCACCGGAGACGAACCGTTCTTTGCAAGGTAACTTACCGACTGGTGTACACCTGAAGCTGCATTCACACCTTCGAAGTTTACGCCCGGTGCGGGAGCCCCCTTCTTCACTACCACAATCTGGATTCCTTCCAATCGCTTCGCATAACCAGCCGTTCCGGCAGGTGCGCCATTCTTCGCCCAGCCAAGCCAGCCATAAGACTGTGCGTGAACACGGTAGTACACGTCATACTTATCCTTATCCGCACCTGTAAGCTGGATCTTGATTGCCTCTAATCTCTTTGCTTCGCCCTCGGTTCCGTTCATCTCACCATTGGCAGACCATGGCAGCCAGCCATAACTCTGACAATGGGTTGTGTACTGGATGCCAAGGTTGTCGTTTCCATAAACTCTTATTTTGATGCCTTCGAGTCTCTTCGCCTTACCGGAAGTTCCTGCCATCTTACCATTTACAAACCACTTGCTCGCATTGTTCTCATCACCCTGCCAGCCGTATGTCTGTACGTGGGTTGTGTAACGGATCGTGACATCCGGTGTTGGTGCTTCAAGCTTCGCGATTGTTTCTGTCACAAGGTTTTTCCCACAGACCGTACATTCCTTATGTCTGCTTCCTTCTGCATCTACGGTTGCTTCTTTATCGACGATCCACTTGGTCGTTGGATGCGTACAAGCCTTCCGTGTCAGCGTAATCTCTACACTATCTACCTCATAGTTGCCTGCATCTTCGCCAGCATACTTCGCTGTCACTGTGACCGGCACATCTACCTCTAACTTCTTGTCAATATCAGCATCATCAAACTTCCAGCCTGCCGGAAGTGTTACCGCACCAACTTTAGTCTTCGTATAGTCTACCTCCATAGATGCCTCCGGCATGTTCGGAGCCTTTTGTGCTTTCTGTACAGTTACACAAACCGGTGTTTCAACAGTCGCATAATTCACACTGTCATCCGGTGTAAACACAACGATATAATTCGTGCTGTCGCTGTCTGCAACGGTTGGTTTCGTATCTGCAAGCTTCCATGTAAAGGTTCCAGCCACTTCGATTGCCTCATCCGCACTGTACTGTACTTTTCCGCCTGTCAGTGCAGCATCCTTCAACGTCTCTCCATAAGTAAGCGTATCTGCGATAGGAATCTCTGTGATATATGGCGTTGCCTTTGTAACATTTACAGTAATCATTCTGTCTGGATAAATATAATTGGTCTTATCCATCAGAACTGACGGCTGGAATCGTACCTGATATTCCTGCTTATCCACCGTCAAAACGCTCTTGTCAATTACCCACCAGCTACCAGGCATTTCTGTACCATCTACATGAAGCACCTTTCCACCGATCAAGTCGCTGTTCTCCAACTTGGTTCCCGGATGATACACACGATCCATTACCGTTGGAAGCTCTGTTACTTCCGGCGTTGCCTTCTCCACGCTGACGGATACTGTATCTTCTGCCGTATCATAAATTGAATCTTCCGGTGTAAATATCCATTCCTCACTATGGGTTCCATATTCTGGCACTTTATCTGGATTCTTCCATGCAAGTGTTCCTTTTACCGCATTTCCTTCTTTATCTTCAAACACAACATCCTCAAATTTCAGAATGGAAAGGGTCTGTCCGTATGTAAGTGATGCGTTCTTCACTGAAACCGCATATCCAACTTTAACGTATACCGGAATTTTATCAACCAGTATGATATCTATAATCACAGTTTTATTCGTATAATTGGTTGTAGATACGTCTATCGTAATTCTCCCGGTATCACCAATATCGCCACCCTTGGTAACAAATGTCAGGAAATGCTCGTCCGAAACAACCGGTTCCTCCTCATAACTGATACCCCCAGCGTTTTTTACATTGTCATATGTAATCGCTCCGCAATCCTCTGGCAGCAACGCATCCAGATCAACCCGCAGCTTCTGACCTGTATAAACACTTGTCAATTTTACATCCTCTAAGTTCATAGATGCCTTGTCAATTGTCACATCCGTAGCTAATTCTACCGGATTGGTCGGCTGGATCAGTTCGTAATTATCCGCTTCAGATCCAACCAATTCCATTTCTGGCAATGTAATCTCTGAATATGTACCGATATTCTTGTCTGAAAGATCACCATACAGATCGTTTGTATCAACGACAACCTCATCGTTTTCAAATGCACCATCTAATGATACATTCGTGATTTGTACCTTTGTTGTTCCATCATATGCTTTTTCATCCGCTTCCGCATTCACAACCGAAAGCTTCGCTTTCTGTATCGTATAATCAATCGAGGCCCTTGCCTCTTCCTCGCCTAATCGAACCGTCACAGTCGCTGTATAATTGCCAGCATAGACCGGCTTGTCATATGCGGAATCGCCATCCCACGCATACTCATAGCTTACTGTTACCGAATCAAACGCATCCTCTGGTGTCACCGTCACAATTGCTTCCTTGGCAGTTTTATCATAAACAAGAGTCTCTGCCTCTGGTGAGGTCAATGTCACAGCTATCTCGTGCTTGTCTGTCTCCGACGTACAGCCTTCTCTCTGGCAGGTGAATTTCAGTGTTACACTTGTGCCATCCTCCGATTTTTCCTCAGACACCACATAATCATGTCCTAACGCAGTTATCGCTTTTGCCTCATTCGAATAGGTATAGACAATCTTATTCTCATCCTCGACACAGCTATCATAGGATATGTTCTGGTAAACCTTTTTGCCACCAAGCACCGGATATGATTCTCCACCTTCTTCGGAAAGTGTCTGTCCCCAGACAGTATCTTCCTGATCTCCCTGTAAAAGATAAGCAACCTCACCACTCTTATACTGTTCTGTCGTTTTACCTTCAACGTTTGTAACCGTTCCCGCATCCACAACGCCTATCGCATCTCCCACGTAAACAGTACTGTCAAAATAACAATCTGTGATGGTTCCCTTATTATATCCACTCACTCCACCTACATACCGACTTGTTCCACTAATTTTGCCTGTATTGTTGCAATTTGTGATGGTTCCCTTTTTATAATTATATCCGCACACTCCGCCTACCTGCCAACTTGTTCCACTAGCAGTACCTGCGTTGCTACAATTTGTAATTGTTCCATAATTACTCCCACTAACTCCGCCTACGCAATCCCCTGTTCCACTGACAACACCTACGTTGCTACAGTTTGTGATTATTCCATCATTATGCCCACATACTCCGCCTACCTCGTAATAACCATTGACAGAACCGGTATTATTGCAGTTTTCCATTGTTCCATAATTATTCCCACATACTCCACCAAAAAGCGCTTCCGCATATGTTGGTATATTAACTGTGCCTGCATTATTGCAATTTGTAATTGTTCCATAATCATTATTTCCACACACACCACCTACATACGCTTGACCACTGACAGTACCTGTGTTGCTACAATTTATGATTGTTCCATAATTACATCCACATACGCCGCCTACTTCTTTTTGACCACTGATATAAGAATTCATAATTCTCACATTGGAAACCTGACTTCCATGTCCTACTTCGCCGAACAATCCCGCACGCACTTTTTCCGTGTGATTGAAATATATTCCACTAATCGTGTAATTCTGTCCGTCAAATATACCACCATATGCTTCAAACGGTGTCCATTCCTTGAATGTTCCATCATTCAATGTTCCATCCGACTTCAGAACATTTTTATTTATAACAATATCCGCTTTCAGGACTGCATTTACAAATAGATTCCGCTTGGTTCCCGGAAGTGTACCATTTACAAGCCCTGCAAACCAATAAAGCTGACCGGCATTGCTGATTTCGTATACGTTATCCTTACTGTTATCTCCATTGATGTCATACTGATCTGTCGTAAGCACTGCCGGCTGGTAAGCATCACATTCTGTACAAAAGCCCTGTGTATTATAATTATGTTGCTTTTGTTCTGTTTCTGCTATATATGCAATCGGACAATCCTTACAAACACTCTTTTGCACATGTGTATCTGCATCCTTCCATTCGCAAGTAACTCCGCCATCGATATTATGCGTATGTACTTTATCATCCACCTGAATTGTGGCACCATCTTCGACAGTAAGCTTACCCAGATTCGTAATGCTTGCACCACTTGCAAAGTCAATACTCTCTCCACTTGCAATCGTTAAATTCTCTTTTAACGTAGCTGTACCATATACATATGTTTTCGTTACACCAGTATTTGTCTCAAAATCTTTCCATTGCTTTGTTATAATGCAATTGCTATAAGTATTTTTAAAGACACCCACTTTATCCATTTCATCAATCACAGCACTTTCATAAGTGCTGTTGCTACCAGCCAGAATCTGACTATCTGATATACTGATTTTACTTTTTGATTGAATGGCATAATCCTTTTTAGTATTCGCCTGAACATAGCTGTTTACAATACTAATATTCCCTTCAGCACCAATTGCGTTATTGTTAAGCTCTCCAGTCAGAGATGCATTTACATGACTATTGTCTATGTTCAAGCTGCCGTTACATATAATCGCCTGCGTTGTTACTGTTGCATCTGTAATTTTCAAATTCATTTTGTTTCCAGATCCACTTGAAGCGTCCTCAATTCTTGTTCCAACTATCAGACTTCCATCATCGACACCTTTTATCTCCAATGTATACTCTCCATTGCCTGACTGTGAAGTGATAGCACCACTTACTGTATTATTCTCCCCATATATCAAAACAGAAAGATCACCACCAACACAAATTATATAATTTATAGATGCACCTTTCAGTACAAGCTGATTTTCTGTACTGTCATAATACCAATTAGTTCCTTGATATATCGTATCCTTACTATCTGAATTTCCATCATCCTTCAATGTTCCGCCAGAAATAATTTCCTTGCCTTGTCCGCCTTTTTCACATAACGACAACGTCTGCGGTACATTTTTTCCCGCAGTATTTTCATTCCCTTCTTCATTACTTTCCTCCGCCTGCACGGTGAGACTGCCCCAGCCTGTCCCCTGTATCACAGACAGCACCATAAAACACGCCAGCAGCCATGCCAGTATCCTTGATCTTCGTTTTTTCATTCCCTCTCTTTTTCGCATAGGATCCCTCTCTTTCTTATCTCAGTTAACTATAATCATCATTTCTGCATGATAATCGAATGCATCGTATAAATGTGTGCATTCCCCCCTCACCATAACAAAAAAGCACGCTACACTGATAGTAACATGCTTTTTTTGTAACATATTTTACTTGTTGTGACAACCTTTCTGGGACGAAATGCATTTTTCTGGGACGAACGGTTCCAAATTGACCATTTTTTATAATAATACCGGCTGGATCTGCTCCTTTGCCAGTGCATATTCTACCGTCTCTGCAATCTTTGTCATATCCGCCACGCAGGAATTCGGCTTTTTTGCCGCATCGTCCTGTCCAAACGGAACGAAATAGATATGCTTCATCACCATGAGCTTTCCGATGTTCTGCAGATTGATGCCAAGCGCATCGTTCGTGGAAATAGCAATGATCACGGGACGCCCGTTCCGAAGGTGCGACTTCGCCGCCATCAAAACCGGAGTATCCGTGATTCCATTTGCAAGCTTTGCTGCTGTGTTTCCCGTGCAGGGTGCAATCACAAGGGCGTCGAACAGCTTCTTCGGTCCGACCGGTTCTGCGCCCTGTATCGTATGAATCGCGCTTCTTCCTGTGATTGTCTCGATCTCTTTCACAAAGGACTTCGCCTCCGCAAACCGCGTATCCAGTTCATAGGCATGCTGTGAAAAAATCGGCGTGATACTCGCCGCCTCATCCCGTAGAAGCTCTATCTGTTTTTTTATCTTTTCGAATGTACAAAATGATCCGGTAATCGCAAATCCCAGATGACAGTCTGACCGCATACCTTATGGCTCCTTTTTGTTAGTCCGAAGGAGTCTCCGTGGCAAGCGCATGCTCGTAGATGCCGGAAGCAATCACAGTTCCTGCTTCCTTTGGATACAGCTTTCCGGGGATACCCAGATAGATGTCTGCCCGGATACCGTGTGCCTTACAATACGCAAAATCCGTTCCGCCCGGGCTTGAAGCTATATCATAGATGAGAATCGACGGGGAAAACCATTGCAGATGCCCGGCGTCTAAGACCATCGCCGGTATCGTGTTGAACACATAGCTGTATTTGTCATAGGCGTAATGATCCCACTGTGCAAGATTTCGGTATCCATATGCATGCTGTTCGATCTCGGCTTTCAGTTCCTTCCGTCTGACTGCAACATCCACATGTGCCCCGGCTTTTGCAAGTGCATCTGCGATTGCTTTTCCGCAATGCCCATATCCAAGTACAAGACAGTGGCTTTCCAAGAGCACGGCATCTCTTCCGGCGATTGACAGGATTCCCTGTGCGGTGAGCTGTGCATTCTCCGTCACAAGTGTTTCAAGCTGCAGATATGGATGACAGGTAACACCTTTTTCCTGCAGCTTCTGCCGACTTGCCGCTGACAGCAGACCGTGATATAAGATCTGATCGTCTGTCATGTACGCACACAGAATCTCCTCCTCTGCCTCCGAAAGCTTCGGTGCGGTGATCACACACGCATCCGCAACCGGTTCTTCCGGGTTCTCATATACATCATATCCAAGATGATAAAAATATCCGGCGACACTCTCCATCCGCGGATCGTGTCCGAAAACAATGATATTCCGCATACGCTGTCACATCCTCCTTACGATACTCTATTATATGCATACTGCTCGGGAAAGGTCTCTTGCTTCTCAATAAAAAAATGCATCGAATACCGTTCCAATATAATAAGAAAAATTCTTTTTGTCTACTGTTTCTGCCGCATACACCGGATATCCGGCAAGCCGGGTGTCCCCGATGGATACCTGCAGGGTGCCGACCATGTCGCCCCGTGCAACCGGTGCGGTCAGTCCGCTTTCCGGTACAAACCGCTGCTGTACCGTCTCCGAGTCAGAAAGCAAAACGGTAAACTTCCCCTCACACATACCGGAAATAGTCGGTTCCAAGCCATCTGCGACCGGAATAGCAGGAATCTGCACCCCTGCAAGTTTGATTTCCCGGTATTCATAGTTTGCATCGCCATATGCAAGCAGGGCTCTCGTATCTGCCCATTTGTAATGCCGGTTGTGCGGCCAGCCACACGCAAGCAGCGCCACGATAAAATGTTTTTCTCCGACATTCACCGCCGCCACATAGCAATACCCGGCATTCCCGGTGAATCCCGTTTTCCCGGCGAGCACGCCATCCATGCGGTCGAGCAGCGCATTCCTATTATATACTGTAAACTGCCGTGTACCATCACAACTTGCGAATGTATACTGCCTTGTCTGGCAGATTGCCTGAAACGCTTCTTTCTGTTCCGACTGCGTAACGCAATACCGCATGAGCTGTGCCAGATCACGAGCGGTCGTATGGTGTACGCCGCCCGCATCCTCGGCGTCTAATCCGTTCGGTGTGATAAAATATGTATCATGCAGTCCGATTTCTGCCGCCTTCCGGTTCATCATCTGTGCAAATGCCTCCACGCTTCCCCCAACCTGTTCCGCCACTGCACATGCGCTGTCATTGTGGCTCTCTAACATCATAGAATACAGAAGATCTTGCAGCACATACCGGTCACCGGCATGAAGCCCTAACCGTACCTCCGGCATCTTTGCCGCGTAGCTGCTCACAGTCACAACATCATCCGGATTTCCATATTCAAGCGCGAGAATCAGTGTCATGATCTTTGTCGTGCTAGCCATAGGAAGCGCCTCATCCGGTGCCCTTCCGTATAATACCCGCCCGGTATCCGCATCCATCAGCACTGCCGCCTTCGCATACAACTTCGGTTCCTCCGCCGCAGAAGACGGAACCGGACACCCACAGATCACAACGATCATAACGAGTAGATATACAATATAGTTCTTCATGCTGTTCCTTTCTTATCACGCTTCTCAGACATCTACTCCATTATATGGATAATTGTGACGAGTTAGACTTTCTAATTGAAATCGTTTCCGAAATCCTGTAAAATAAATAGAAGAATTTTCGACGAAGGATGACGCGTATGGCAACACTTTTTACATCTGAATTAGAGGAAGGTATGGTTACACTGACCGACACCTACTCCAACAGTGGCAAGCTGATCGTACCGAAGGATACGGTGCTTACGAAGAGTATCATCCAGATGCTTTCTGGCAATGATGTTGTATTTGTTGATATCTCTGATATCGTGGAACCTATTGTCGAATCACAGGAAAACGATCTCTCCTCTGCGCTTGACACTGAGAAAATAAAAGAAAAACCACAATACAAAAAATTCGTCCACCGTTATGAGAAAAGCATCTCCGAAATGGGCGATCATTTAAACGATATTGTCTACAAGAATGCTCCGATTGACGTGGATATGATGCTTCAGAACACCATGACGACGATGAAAGCGTTAAACGACTCCCCTCTCAGCATCTTCACAATGCTTTCAACCATGAAAAACTATGATGATTCGACCTTTAACCATTCATTAAACGTCGCGCTCATCTGCAATATCTTCGCTGACTGGCTGAATCTGTCCGAAGATGACAAGAAACTCATCACCGCCTGCGGTCTGTTCCATGATGTAGGCAAGCTGCTGATTCCGGATGCGATATTGAAGAAGCCGGGCAGGCTCACGAAGGACGAGTTCGACATTATCAAAACCCATCCGGTCAAAGGGTATCAGCTGTTACAGAAGAACAAGCTCGATCCGCATATCCAGTATGCCGCCCTGATGCACCACGAGAAATGCGATGGCTCCGGCTACCCGATTGGCTTAAAAGGCAACCAGATTGACTGGTGTGCCCAGATCGTCACGATTGCAGACATCTACGAGGCTATGACAGCAAAACGCGTCTATCGCGGACCGATCAGTCCATTTAAAGTCATCAACATGTTCGAGGAAGATGGACTAAAAAAATACAATCCAAAATACCTGCTTACTTTCTTAGAGCACGTGGTAAACAGCTATATGAATTGTAAAGTCCGTTTAAGCAACGGTGAGGAAGGTGACATTGTCTTTATCAACAAAGTCCGTCTCTCCAAACCGATGGTAAAAACAAAGAATAATTTTATCGATTTGTCGAAACAGACTGATATTAACATCGACAGTATATTATAAATGGGTATCTGCAAACAGATACCCATTTTTCTATCTCTCTTTATACTTCTACTTTGATATTTACTTCGTCCATTGCCTCCTGACGGAATCGTTCGATCTTGTCCGGGGTGATAGATGGAAGCTCGTCCATCGAAGAAACACCGAAACATCTTAAGAAATCCTCGGTTGTTCCAAACAGGATTGGTCGACCGACCGCATCCAGTCTTCCGACTTCGGTAATCAGATTGTATTCTACCAGACGATTGATTGCATGCACGCATGATACACCACGGATTGCTTCGATCTCCTGTCTTGTGACCGGCTGCTTGTATGCCACGATGGAAAGTGTCTCCATCAGTGAATCCGTCAGACTATGCTTCTTCGGGATATTCACCAGACTGGATAAAATATCATAATATTCATTTTTCGTACAGAGCTGATATGCATTCTCCAGCTTCACAATCTTGATGCCGCGATCCTCTTCCTCGTAACGCACCATCATATCGTCCAGAATCTTCTGTACTGTCTTTCCGTCTATCTGCAGCACATCTGCCAGATCCTTCAGCTCAACTGCATCGCCCATGGAAAAAAGGATTGCCTCAATGGCAGCCTCTGTCTTTTTTACGCTTTCTTCCATCTATGTATCTTCCTCTCACTTTCCATCTCTTTGTCTCTATGCTTCCAGCGAATCGATAATGATATCTCCAAACAGCTCATCCTGCCGGATCGTGATATCGCCAACCTTCATCAGCTCTAAGATTGCCATAAAGGTTACGATGATATTAATCTTCGTCGCCTGAATCTCCAGCAGTGTCTTGAAATTAATACCCTTTAGTCCTCGGATGCTCGCCCGGATATCGTCCATCTTATCTTCGATCCGCACTTCGTCCTTCTCGATCGTTCCGAATTTACTACGCACCGGATCAACACGGTCAACCGTACGCTTCATCACCTGGGTAAATATCTCATTTAACTTCGCGAGTGTCACATCTCCGATCACCTCTGCCGGATCAATCTCCTCTTTGTATTCGAGGACTTCCTTCGGAATCGTCGCCGGCTTATAATAGTTCTTTCCGGCATCGAGGTTCATATCCTTCAGCTCGAGCGATGCGTATTTGTACATCTTGTATTCCAACAGACGACGCACAAGCTCGGCACGCGGATCCTCCTCTTCTTCCTCTTCCTTCTCCTCGCGTGGCAGTAACATCTTCGCCTTAATAGAAATCAATGTCGCTGCCATCACGAGAAATTCACTCATCACGTCCAGATTTTCCTCCTGCATACGATTCAGGTAATCCAGATACTGCTCGGTAATCTCGACGATTGGAATATCAAATATATTAAATTTGTTTTTATCGATCAGATGCAGCAGCAGGTCAAGCGGACCTTCAAACTGATTGATCTTGAATTCTAATTTTTCGTCCATACCCGGCTATTCTATCATCTTTTAGATAATAATGCAAACCATTCCGCCGTTCGAATCGTTGACGATTTTCTCCATCGTATCCTGTAATTTCTGCTGGCTTTCCTGCGTGATCTTGTTGACCTTCGCCGAAAGTCCATCCTCCACAAGCTGGCGCACCGTCTTACCAAATATATTCACATCCCAGATATCGTCCTGCTTCTCCCCATCCTGATGGATATATGCGATCAGATCTTTCGCCTGTTCCTCGGAGCCGACGATCGGTGCAATCTCAGTCGTGATATTCGCCTTGATCAGATGGATTGACGGTGCCTGCGCCGTCAATTTCACGCCGAACTTGTTTCCGGACTTGATGATCTCCGGTTCACCCAGCCGGATATCGCCTGCATCTGGTGTTACCGAGCCATAGCCGGTCTTAAACGACTGCATCAGCGCAGTACTTACCTTCGCACACTGGGACTTTGTTGCAGCAAGCGACTTGACTGCTTTCATGAAATCGTATTCGTTCTGGATCGGTTCACCCATGATCTCAGAAAGCATTGCATAGTAATATTCCGGTTTTAATACAAGACGGATCTCGACAGAGCCATCTGCCAGGTTGAGTGCCTGCATCTCGATGGACTGCAGATATTCATCCTCGACAAACGCATAGTTCGTCGCATCCTTCATCAGATACATCTGACTAAAGATCTGGTTTGTCTTCTCCACGATTTTCTGTTTGATTGCATCCTTCATATCGAGTGCTTCCACCCATTTTGGGATATCAAACTTCACGCAGGTCACCGGGAAATCCAACAACAGTGCTTCAAAAATATGTACGACATCGGCTTTCCGCAGCTGGTCACAGTTGATCGGCAATACCCCGACACCATACTCTGCTTCCATCTGCTGTGCAAGCTCCAGTGTCTCCGGGCTGGCTGGCTTTCTCGTATTTAAGATCACGATAAACGGCTTGCCGAGCGTCTTTAACTCCTGAATCGTCTGTGTCTCCGGCTGTATGTACGCACTTCGGTCAAGCTCCGAGATTGTATCGTCACAGGTGACAACGATGCCGACGGTCGAATGGTCGTAGATGACCTTCTTTGTTCCAATCTCTGCCGCCTTTGTAAACGGGATATCATAGTCAAACCACGGTGTCTTCACAAGCCGTTCCTTGCCGTCCTCCTCGTGTCCCTCTGCGCCCTGTACCATGTATCCGACACAGTCAATCATGCGGCATTTGAAATGTACCCCATCCTCAAACAGCACTTCAACCGCTTCCTTCGGGATAAACTTTGGCTCGGTCGTCATCACGGTTTTTCCGGCAGCCGACTGAGGCAACTCATCCATGGCACGCTTCCGATTATTATCATCCGCAATCGCCGGAAGCACCATCAGCTCCATAAATCGCTTGATAAAGGTCGATTTTCCTGTCCGCACCGGACCGACCACACCGATATAGATCTCGCCATTGGTTCGTGTTTCTATATCCTTATAAATGTTCATCCAAGCACTAGCCTCCTATATTCCTACCTGACTATGTTCAATAACTCAATATAATATATGTCCGGCTACATGATTTATTCCAAAAAAATAGAAGCCGTCCTCTGACAGCTTCTATTTCACTTCTTTATTGATATATGTCTCTAGGCCTGCTCATTGTCCCATGCAAGTCTTGTCGATTCAGAAGTACGGTTTCTGGTGAGCAGCATCTTCATACCCTCTTCTGCGTTTAAATCCTCAAACAACAACCGATTGACGACCGACACGATCGGCATCTCCACGCCATATTTCTGGCTGAGCTTATATGCTGCCTTCGCAGAATACACGCCCTCAACAACCATCTGTACTTCATCCATTGCTTCCTTATAGGTCTTACCCTGTCCCATCAGGAATCCCGCCTTCCGGTTCCGGCTATGCTTCGACTCACAAGTTACAATCAGATCCCCGATTCCGGAAAGACCTGCAAATGTTTCAAGTTTACCACCCATGGCTGTGCCGAGACGAATGATTTCCGCAATACCACGTGTGATGATTGCAGCCTTCGCATTATCACCACATCCGAGTCCGTCACCAACACCTGCCGCAAGCGCGATGACATTCTTCAGTGCCCCGCCAAGCTCAATACCGATCACATCCGGGCTCGCGTACACACGGAAGTAATCGTTCATAAATGCATCCTGGATCATAAGCGCGGTCTTCTCATCCTTCGCACCGGCAACCACGGTTGTCGGCATACGCTTTCCAACTTCCTCTGCGTGGCTTGGACCGGATAAGACGCCAACCTTGCACTGTGGAATCTCTTCGTGTATTACCTCTGTCAGAGTCTTGAGGGATTCATCCTCAATTCCCTTCGATACATTTACAATTATCTGTGCCTCTGTTATGTAAGGTGCGACACGTTTCGCCGTGCTTCTGATAAATGGCGATGGAACGACCATCACGAGAAGCTCTGCATCCTTGCACACCTCCTGCTCATCTGTCGTAAAACGCACCGAATCCGGCAGCTTCACGCCAGGCAGCTTCGTCAGATGCTCCCGTTTCGTGTCAAGCATCTCAATTTCCTTTTCGTCCACAGACCAGACAGTAATATCATGTCCATTGTCTGATAACAGTACCGTCAACGCTGTACCCCAGCTTCCGGCACCCAATATACCGATCTTCATACGTTAACCCCCTTTATGAAACCGCTTTTTTCGCGCCTAATTTATTTTCCTCATGATGCAACAGCCGCACGATGTTCGCATGATGCCGCACGATCGCCATTCCGCAGATCACGGCTACCACGATCACGCTCTCCACCATCGCATGATACGATGGTGCACTCGCCAGATCAAAGCCGTATTTCCCATGGAATGCGAAGATCGCATACTCGATACAGAACATCGTCACGATGGTGATGGAACCAAGGGAGACATATCTGGTAATCGCTACGATCACAATAAACGCAATCAAACAACTGACGATAATCACAGGATCTAAGAAACCAACGATAATCCCAGCGGTTGTCGCAATTCCCTTTCCTCCCTTAAAATGCAGATAACAAGGGAAGTTATGTCCAAGCACTGTGCCAAGTCCGGCATAGGCAAGATACAGATACACCTCGTTTGGATACAAATGTCCGATCACAACATGCACGATCGCACTGATGATGATTGCCTTGAACAGATCGCCGATAAATACAATCAGTCCGGCTTTCTTTCCGAGTACCCGGAGGGCATTCGTCGTTCCAGCGTTGCCGCTTCCATGCTCTCTAATATCAATGCCTTTCATTCTTCCATAGATATACGATGTCTGAAGCAGTCCAAATGCATAGCCTGCCACCAGACAGATTACTCTCGCTAGTATCATGATTATTTTTCTTTCCTCTCCCGTATAATGAACTTCAGCGGCGTTCCCTTAAATCCAAACGCCTCCCGTATTTTATTCTCGATGTATCTCGTATAAGAAAAATGCATCAGTTCTTTATCATTGACAAAGATGACAAACGTCGGCGGCTTCACAGAAACCTGTGTGATATAGTAAAGTCTCAGGCGTTTACCCTTGTCTGAAGGTGGCTGGTTCAAAGCAACTGCCTCTGCCATGATCTCATTTAAGACACCGGTTGCCACACGAAGCGAATGGTTCTCGATAACCATGTCAATCGTCTCAAAAAGCTTCGGCAGACGCTGACCGGTCTCCGCAGAGATAAAGAGCAGTTCCGCATACGGCATATACGAAAGCTTCTCACGCACATCCTCGGTGAACTTCTTCATTGTCTTGTCATTCTTCTCGATTGCATCCCATTTATTGACGGCGATAATCATACCCTTGCCGCGCTCATGGGCGATACCTGCGATCTTCGTATCCTGATCGGTAATTCCCTCCGTTGCATCAATGACGAGCACTGCCACATTGCATCGCTCGACCGCTGATACGGTACGGATGATACTGTACCGCTCAATCTCTTCCTTGATCTTATTCTTCCGGCGCAGTCCCGCCGTATCAATAAACACATATTCTGTGCCATTCCGCTTGATCGTTGTATCGATCGCGTCACGCGTCGTACCGGCAATGTTCGATACAATCACACGATCCTCGCCGAGTAGCTTGTTGATGATGGATGATTTACCAACGTTTGGCTTTCCGATGATTGCAATACGTGGGCGCTCATCCTCCTCTTCCTTCAGTGCATTCTCGCCGAAATGCTTGACCACCTCGTCGAGCATATCGCCAAGTCCAAGCTGGGATGCCGCTGAGATCGGCTGTGGATCACCCAGTCCCAGATTGTAAAACTCGTATACATCCGGCATAAACTTCTCGAAGCTGTCCACTTTATTGACAACCAGCACGATTGGTTTCTTCGAACGGCGTAACATATCTGCAACCTTTCCGTCCGCATCGACAAGTCCCTGACGGACATCTGTCACAAATAGAATCACATCTGCGGTTTCAATCGCGATCTCCGCCTGCTCCCGCATACTCTTCAATATAATATCGTTGGATTCCGGCTCGATACCGCCCGTATCCACAATCGTAAAATTATAATTTAACCATGTCACATCGGCATAGATTCGATCTCTTGTAACACCTGGTGTATCCTGTACGATCGAGATACGATCGCCCGCCAACGTGTTAAACAATGTAGATTTACCGACATTTGGTCTGCCGACAATGGCAACAACCGGTCTACTCATGTTCGTTCTCCATTTCTATCATTCTGTTAAATAATCCCACACCGCTTGATTGTACAATAATCACCGGTACTTGTAAAGCGTTTTGCAATTCCTCAACCGTCATATCATCGAGAAAAATCGGCTCATCCGCCTTCACAATCTGGCTTGGAAGGAATAACGCCTCTCCCAGATCCTTGCCCTGTAACTGCTTCACGATATCCTGTCCGGTCAGAAGTCCTGTCACCGTGATCTTCTCGCCGAAGAAATCATTCCGGATTGGGAAAACCTGCAGATCAAGCCCCGGTGCCGCCTGCTTGTATATCTCTGCAACCTGACAGACATAGTCATAGGCGATCAGTCCGGTTATCGTCGAGACCTTCCGTTTCCCAGCCCACGGCTTTCCGTCATGATCTTCGAGGTAGATATCCACGGCATCCTGTGCCTCTGTTAAAAACAGCCGCGTCATGCCAACACCATTTTCCAGCTGGATATAGCCGTCATAGCGGTCTTCCCCCGGCATATCATAACCTGCTGTGATATACCACTCATCACTCGCATGCACGAAATGCTCGCCAAACTTCTCCATCGCCTGCTGTTGGAAGCCCTCGATAATCGAGATGACTTCCCTCGCATCCTCCTTCGTGAAGCTCTCCAGCTGACAGAGCCCATCCCGGTACTTGGACAGTCCGACCGGTACGACCGACAGACTCTCGATCGTCGGTGCATAAGCGAGCAGATCCCCGATCGTCCGGCGCAATTCATCGCCATCGTTTAGCCCCTTGCAGAGCACAACCTGTGCATTCATCGGAATATCTGCATCGTAGAGCATCTGGATATAGTCCATGACCTTCCCGGCGAACCGGTTGTGCAGCATCTGACACCGGAGCTCCGGGTTCGTCGTATGCACGGAGATGTTGATTGGCGCTAACTTATAGTCGATGATTCTCTGGATATCCTTCTCCTTCATGTTCGTGAGCGTCACGTAATTTCCCTGCAAGAAAGACAGACGCGTATCGTCATCCTTGAAATAGATCGTCTCACGCATGCCCGGTGGATTCTGGTCTATAAAGCAGAATACACACTTGTTGAAGCAGCTCCGGTATTCGTCCATCAGAGACTCCCCGAACTCCATGCCGAGATCTTCGTCGTAGTCTTTCTCGACCTCTAACAACCATTCCTCACCGTTCGCTTTCTCGATCAGCACTTCGAGGTATTCGTCGTTCACGATAAAGTCGTAGTCAAATATATCTTCAATTTCTTTGTCATTGATGGCAAGCAGAAAATCGCCTTCCTCGATTCCGAGTTCTTCCGCAATTCCACCTTCATCAACCTTTGTTATTTTATGTCGTTTCATATCTGTGTCCTAAATTTCTGTATTAAATGGATTGTATATTTCAATCCCGGCATTCCTCTGTTGATTCGCATAGCATAATCACGCCACCCAGATTGCCGCGTCTGCCACCGGATGCCCGATGGGAGAATAACAGTTCCGGATTGCAGCAAGTGCAGATATCCGGCAACGCAATATGCTCCGGCAACACACCTGCATCCGTAAAATTATAATAGCACGCCTGATGTAAATCAAGCTGATATTTACCATTTCCCTTGTCTTCTAATAGTATCTTCCGTTGTTCCTCTGTATATACGCCGCACGCATCTGCCACATCCTTGCTTACCTCGTAGCAGGCTTTGCAGATGGATGGTCCGATCGCGCAGATGATATCCTCCGGCTTAGAACCATAGAGTTCCTGCATCTTCTGTACGACTACCATACCGATACGCCCAACGGTGCCGCGCCATCCGGAATGTGCCGTCGCAATCACGCGCTGCACTGGATCGTACAGAAACAGCGGTACGCAGTCTGCATAGAACGTCATAAGCGGAATTCCAACCTCCTGCGTGATGAGTCCGTCAATCTCCGAGAAATCACGTTCCCGCACGATACCCTTTCCACAGTCGTCCTTCGTCACGATCCGCAGATTCGTCTTATGTACCTGATCCGAGAACACGAGCTTCGTGTAATCGTACCCGCACGCCTGCGCAAACCGTCTGTGATTCTCCATCACAGACGCTTCCTCATCGCCACGGGTAAAGCTCAGGTTCATACTTCCCAGATACCCCTTGCTCACACCACCCAGCCGCGTCGAAAACCCGACCACAACCTCCGGATATGCGTCAAATATTTTATACCGGAGCACCGGAACCGGCACGGACACGCCATCCACCTTCGCATTGTCAAAATACGTGGTGCGTTCCCGTAAGAAATGCAGATGTTCCTCTGCCCGCGTCACAAGTGCCTCCGGATTTAATTTCAGATCAAACTGTATTGGTTTCATTTATCTGTTCCTGTCTCTTCCTGTTTATTCTTATTGATTCCTGTTTTACGCTGTCCTTTTCTATCATGCTTAAGCTTACCTTGTCATCACAAAATCAAACGCATTCTCAACATGCGTGATGGAATCTCCATTGATACCGATCACATCGAACCGGATCGGTGTATTTTCAATGCTTATTTTCTTCTGATTCAGGTAAAAAAGCGCAGTCTTCGAGATTTGCCGTATCTTCGCACGTGTGACTGCTTCTAACGCATCTCCGCTTCTGCCATTCGCCCGGTATTTGACCTCGATGAACACGATACACATGCCGTCCCGCGCGATCAAGTCGATCTCGCCCTGCCGTACCCGGTAGTTCTTCTCGATAATGAAATACCCTTTCTTCTTCAGGTATTCCGCGGCAAGATTCTCCTTCTCCGTACCGACCTGTCTTTTATTGTACGATCGTTTATCCATAGCTATCCCCACTTATCTATTTCCCAAGCTTCGCGCGCAGCTTATCCATCCGATCGACATAGACTAATATCTCCGCTACAACGCCATACAGCTCCGGTGGGATACATTCACCGATATCCAGGTTCAACAGAGTGTTCGTAAGGTCGGTGTCCTTATAGAGCGGCACATCACTCTTCTTCGCCGTGTCAATGATGCGTTCCGCAATCACACCTTTTCCGGACGCAACAACCTGCGGTGCCTCATTTCCCGGCTCATAGACTAAGGCAACTGCCTTTTTCTTATCATCTTTTTTCTTTGTCTCTACATTAAAATTCTGTGCCATCTATTTTCCCTCTGTTTCATCCAATCCATGTCTCACACGTTTTTTCTACAGATTCCTGCACTTTGTACATTGCATTTTTCAGTTACATCCGCACATCAAACGAATACCGCTTCACGCTCTTCTCGATGTCGTCGCCGAACATCTCCTTTACCACGGCATTTTTCTCGGTATCCGGGTGCAACGTCGGCTCCCGCATGATTACCTCATTTGTCAGGGAATACCCATTCTCCGCAATCGCCTGTTCGAGCTGTGTCATATGTGCATCAATGATCTTCGCACTTTCCTCGTCTTCCACATAAAACTTCGTGTGAACTATCGTCCCGCGCAAGGACACATGCACATCTGTCGGTCCTAAATATTCCATATCCAGATGTAGCAGGGCGCTGACATCTTCCTTTTTCTCCTGCATTCTTTTTTTGTTCATATAGACAAACAGATCCGCATTTCTATCTCCGCCTTCCATACGCACCGGAATCTGCGCATATGGAAACAAATTACTTAAGTTCTGCAGGAAATCAATCCGCTCCTGCATGCCCTTCGCAGATTCGGACAAATGTTCTCCGGATGAGCCTGTATGGCTGCTCATCTGCTGCATCAGGCGGTCCATCTTCTCATAGATTCCTTTATACAGATCGGAGACCTCCTGTGGGTTCTGCATCTTCTCCGGATTCAGCGTGAACTTCTCTTTCACAGCTGCCGCTAACAACTCCTTCATGCCGTCCGATGTGAAAAACTCCTTCATTGTTTCGGCATTGATCATTGATTTATCCGCGGCACCCGCCACAAGTGCCTGCAGATGATTCGCAAGCTGCATCGTCGTATCTGACTTTGCAAGTACCGTCTGTATCGTCTGTGCATCCAGATGCATATCCTGTAACTGCTTCGTAAGTCCGGTAAGCTGTTCTTCAGTCATGCCGAACTTCTCCGCATAGGTTGTCAGCTGCTCCGCGGATAATACAGGTGGATTGCCCGTCATGTCTGTGGCTTGCAGCTGGTCACCAGCGCTTACTGCTCCTTGCGCAAACAGCACATCACCTGTCGTCTGCTCTAACTCCTGCAGCATCGCGTCTGCATCGAGTACCGGAAGATCCTGTGCATCGGACAACACCTGCAGCATCTCCCGCATACTGTCCGGCTCGGACATATACGCCGTAAGTTCCTCGGTCATCCCGGACAATGCCTGCATCATCGCATGCTGGTTCGTCTGATACTGCTCGAAGCCTGCAATCGTCTGCTCCGTCACCGGAAGCTGCATCTTGTTCATGGATACAAGCGTCTGGATCGGCGTATCCGGGTATTTATATGCCTGCTGCAGTACCTTCTGCATGCTGGCACGATCGACCGGCATATTCTCATTTAACAGTGTCTCAGCGATCTGATAGTTCTTGTCCGACGGCGAGAGCTGGTTCTTTTCGAGCAGATCAAAGATCGTCTGATCCTTCATCGCCTGCATATCCGACGCAAGCGGCTGAATCATCACCGTGTTTTCGGAATTCTCCTTTACGAGAAACGCAATCGTATCACCCATATTGAGGTTCACCGCTTCCGCCATCCGCGCCTGCAGCATCATATTTCCATCCATTTGGATCGTCACCTGCGAACCATTCACATCGACGATCCGCCCCGTAAAGGTCTGCCCCTCCTGTGCCTGTGCCAGCGCAGCATTGCCAGACGCCGTCTGCGTATTGTTTGCAGCTACGTTTTCCGGTCTGGCATTTCCTATCGTACCGGTCTGATACCGATTGAATTGAAGATTTCCGTTATCTATATTCATACATATTCCTTAATATACGTTCTTCGATGGATCTCGCAAGGTCCAAGCTTATCAAGACCGGCATAATGCTTCGCACTGCCATAGCCCATGTTGCTTGCAAAATCATAGCCTGGATACACCTTATCATATTCTACCATCATACGGTCTCTTGTCACCTTTGCAACGATACTTGCCGCCGCAATACTTGCAGACAGCGTATCTCCCTTGATGATCGGCACCTGCTTGATATCGACCTCCGGGATACGCACCGCATCATTTAATAAAATATCCGGCTGTACCTTCAGATTCGCGATTGCCATGCGCATAGCCTCGTAAGTTGCCTGTAAGATGTTGATCTCGTCAATCCGTTTCTCTGAGACAACACCAATACCATAAGCAACTGCTTTCTCCCGGATAATATCGTATAAGATCTCCCGTTTCTTTCTTGGCACCTGCTTGGAATCATTCAGATGCAGAAGCATCTCATCCTCCGGCAGTATCACCGCACATGCCACAACAGGACCCGCAAGTGGTCCTCTGCCGACTTCATCTATCCCACATATATATCGGCTTCCCATCGCATGATACTTACGTTCAAACGCAAGCATTTTCTCGGAACGGACATATTCTGCCTCTAACTGCACCAGCTTCTTTTTCGTCTGCTCCACAAGTGTCTGCACCCCACTTCGCGCATCGGTGCCATAGGTATGTATAAACTGCTGCAGCATCGGCTCATCATCTGGATCGAGTGCCTGATACGCCGCCTTGATCTCCTGTATCTTCATCGTTTTCGACTCCTTTGTTAAATGCAAAATAAGGACTGTGCATATACACAGTCCTATATTGTTATTTAATCAGTCCAAAGCTCTTAAATGGATAGATTCGCAGGACAACCTTCCCGACGATATCCTCCCGGCTGACATTTCCGACATCCGACCATCGGCTATCGATACTGTTGTTCCGGTTATCTCCAAGCACAAAGTACTCGTCCGAACCAAGATAAACATCCGAACCAGCTCGTCCATTGTTCAACATTGTCTCTTTGCCGTAATTCTCCTTGAGCAGCTTGCCGTTAATATAGATATTTCCGTTCTGATCGATACGGACTGTCTCACCCGGCAGACCGATGATACGCTTGACATAAGTCGTGTTCTCATCATAGTTAAAGATCACGACATCAAACCGCTTCGGATCCCCAAATGTATACGACAGTTTATCTACCCACAGATTATCTTTATCCTCCAGTGTCGGATTCATCGAAGAACCATCGACCTTGGAACGACAACCTACAAAGTTCAGGATAAAATAACAGATCAGAACAACGATTCCGATATAAATGATCAGACTCAGAAGCTCCTTCACGATATTAACTTCTTCCGGTTTCTGTGTCTTTTTCTTCTTGCTTTTTCTCTTCTTTTTCTTTTTTAAGATCGGATTTCCTTCTGCGTCATATGCTTCAATCTCCGCAGCTTCCTCTTCCGCCTTTTTCTCGATATCCTCTGTCGTTTCTGTCTCCGGCTTTTTGTCCTCGGATGTTTTTGTTTCCTCTGTCACCGCTTCTGCAGCTTCCGTCTCTACGACATCCGCATTCTTTTTCTTCTTCATCATCTATAAACTCCCTATTCCGGTATCTCCTCCAACGTCATACGTCCCAGTCTGCCGCTTCGAAAATCATCGAATAAAATCGCCGCAGCCTTGTCAAGATCCGGTTCATTTCCTTTTAACAAACATAATCTTGCAACCGCAATCTGCTTCAATATCTCAAAATTCTCAGAATTCTGTATATCAATATCTATATTATACCTGTCTGTCAGAGCATTACAATAATTTATTTTTAAAAAATCTATGAATTTTAAGGCAAGCTCGCTTTTCGTCAGGATTTCATCGTTGATGGAACCGATATACGCCAACCGCAGACCAACCTCCTGATCATCGAATTTCGGCCAAAGAATACCCGGTGTATCAAGAAGCTCCACATCCTTGCCAATGCGAATCCACTGCTTTCCTTTCGTAACACCCGGCTTATTTCCGACCTTCGTGCACGATTTCTTCGCATAGGAATTGATAAATGTAGACTTGCCGACATTCGGAATTCCAACGATCATTGCACGGATTGGGCGGTTGATAATACCACGCTTCCGGTCACGCGCGATCTTCTCCTTACACGCTTCCCGAATCGTATCAGATACCGGCTTCATACCAGAATTCTTCCGGGAGTCCATACTGAGTACGAAGAATCCCTTCGCTTTAAAATACTCTTCCCATTTCGCGGTCTTTCTCGCATCTGCCATATCTGCTTTATTTAGAATCACCATGCGTGACTTGTTCGCAGCAAGATTATCAATATCCGGATTCTTGCTGGATAATGGTGCTCTTGCATCCAGCAGCTCGATCACAATATCAATCAGCTTTATATCTTCCTGCATCATACGCTTGGCTTTCGTCATATGTCCCGGATACCATTGAATATTCATCACTTATTTTACCTTTCCTTTATCGCTGCGCGGGAGAAGGATTGATACGACCTTTCCCTTTATCTCTGTCTTTGCTATATTTCCAACATTCGTATAACGGCTGTCCTCACTGTTATTCACATTGTCGCCCATCACGAAATACTCACTGTCCCCCAGTGTGATCTCATCCTCCGCCACACCGCTAATCTGAATCGTCATTGTAAATGGGACATCGCTGCGTCGTTCTCCATTGATATAGATATCGCCATTTGAGATACGGATCGTCTCGCCCGGTAGACCAACGACACGCTTGATGTCATAATATCCATCGCCATCCACGCGCGAATACGCAATCACATCATACCGCTTCACATCAGATACTTTATATACGATTTTATTGACCAGCACAACCTGTGAATCTGCCAGCGTCGGATTCATCGACGGTCCCACTACCGTCACCGTCTGGAATCCAAACGTCACAAACGCATATCCGACAATCACGGCAACAAACACAAGCAGTATCCAGCGCCAAAATGAACGGAAAAACCGTTTGATCTTGGAATTCCGCTTCGATACATGTCTTGATAGATTGTGCTTATCGTAATAACTTTTTTGTCCTCTACGTCTCAATGCAATCCTCCAGAAAGATACTTCTCTTCATAATAGGAAACCCCCAGATTGAAATGAATCTGGGGGCAAGTTTCCATTGTCTCTGCAAGTATTACTTTACAAGTTCCTTAACCTTAGCCTTCTTACCAACACGATCACGTAAGTAGTTAAGTTTTGCACGTCTTACTTTACCTCTACGAATAACCTCGATCTTCTCGATCGTTGGGCTATGCAGTGGCCAAGTCTTCTCAACGCCAACGCCATTTGAATTCTTACGAACTGTGAATGTCTCACGGTTGCTTCCGCCCTGTCTCTTCAGTACAGTACCTTCAAATGCCTGAACTCTTTCTCTGTTACCCTCTTTAATCTTAGCGTATACCTTAATAGTATCACCTACGTTAAAGTCTGTAACATCCTGCTTCAACTGTGCTGTCTCAATGTTCTTGATGATTTCATTTGCACTTAATGCCATTTGTGTGACCTCCTAAATAATTTAGACGTTCTTAATGCGCATCTGCACCAGAGGACCATCCCTTTTTTCACAACCACATAACTATATCATAGGATAATTGTTCGCGCAAGTTATATTTTCATTTTTTTATAAAAAAATGTACGCAACGACTCAAATCCCAGTTCTTTTGCATGCAAGATCTGTTCCGTGCTGCCAATAAACAGGATTCCATCATCCGCAAGGGCACCGTGGAAATTCTCATATACCTGATCTTTCGCCTCGTCCGTGAAATAAATGACGACATTCCGGCAGACGATCATATGGATATGCTGGAAATACCGGTCCTTGAGCAGATTGTGCTTCTTGAATTCCACGCATTTCTTAATTTCCGAGCTGATTGCATAATGACTGTCATCCACCTTCTTGAAATGCTTGTCTAAGTATTTCTTCGGCAGATCGGACAGGCTCTTCGCCGGATAGACGCCCTCTTTTGCAAAGGCAAGTACATCCTCATCCAGATCGGTCGCAATGATACGGATCTTCGACAACGGAATATACTCTGACAGAATCATGGCGATCGTATATGGCTCGTCACCCGTGGAACATGCCGCACTCCAGATCGTTAAAGTATCTCCATATTTTTTTCGCAGATACGGAATGATCTCCTGATCAAAATTCATCCACTGCTGTGGATTCCGATAAAACTGAGACACATTAATCGTCAGATAACTAACAAAGGTACGAAGTAGACCTTCGTCCTGCTTCATACCTTTGTAAAAACTTTCAAATCCGTCAAACCCTTTGCGGGCGATCAGAGATTCTATTCTTCTTTTCATCTGGCGTTCTTTATAAAGGTCTAAGTTGATATCGGTCAGTTTATACACATCCCGCTTAAACTCTTCATATTGATATGCCATGCTTACTCCTCTTCAGAAGCCTCCTGTGCATCATCTAAGGCACGAATACTCAGGCTGATCTTCTTCTCAGCAGCCTTGAAATCTACAACCTTTGCTGTGATCTCCTGACCTACCTTCAGAACATCCTCTGGCTTCTCTACACGCTCCTTAGAAATCTGGGAAACATGAAGGAGTCCATCTACACCTGGCTCAAGCTCTACGAATGCACCAAAGCTTGCAAAACGTACAACCTTACCTGTTACAACATTGCCGATTGCATACTTGTCAGCAGCCTTTACCCAAGGATTCTCATCCTCAAACTTCATGCTGAGGGCAATCTTCTCACCGTTGATATCCTTGATGAATGTCTTAACAACGTCGCCAACCTTAACAACGCTGCTTGGATCATTGACTCTGCCCCATGACATCTCAGAGATGTGAAGGAGTCCGTCTGCTCCGCCAAGATCGATGAATGCACCGAAAGATGTTACGTTCTTAACTGTTCCTTCTACTACATCGCCAACCTTGATATTCTCAAATAACTTCTTAGCAAGCTCTGCCTTCTTAGCAACAAGAAGCTGCTTTCTGTTACCGATCACTCTACGCTTCTTAGGGTTGAACTCTGTCAATACGAATTCAACATCCTGATCCTGATACTTTGTGAGATCCTTCTCAAATGTATCAGATACGAGGCTTGCAGGAATGAATACCTTGCACTCATTTACAACAACATTCAAACCGCCGTCAACAACCTGTGTTACCTTACCTGTAAGAACTTCACCGTTGTTGTATGCTTCCTCTAACTTGTCATAAGACTCATCTGCAGCAACTCTCTTGTATGAGAGGAGAACCTGTCCCTCGCCGTCGTTTGTCTTAATAACCTTAACCTTGATTGGATCTCCAACCTTTACAACAGTTGTAAGATCTAAGTTTGGAGTACTTGAGTACTCATTTCTGGTAACGATACCGTCAGCCTTGTACTGGATATCTACGATGATTTCCTCTGGCTTAACAGCGATAACCTTTCCTTCAACTACGCTTCCAACCCGAATCTTGTTACCATTCTCTTCGGACTGCTTCAACAATTCTTCAAAACTTAATTCTGACATACTGTCATGAACCTCCTTAATAATATAATTTGGGGTAGATGCCCCAGCTGTAATACCTACCCTCTTAGCGGATTCAATAACAGTTAAATCCAAGTCAACGAGTGTCTGAATATAGTAAGTATTTTCGCATTCTCTGCGACAGATCTCATACAGCTTCTGTGTATTCGAACTGCTCTTACCACCAATCACTATCATGGTATCAACATCAGCTGCAAGCGCTCTTGCTTCTCTCTGTCGTTCCTCGGTAGCATTACATATGGTATTATAAACAATGACATTATATCCTTTATTTCTAAAAAATTCAACTATATCTTTAAATTTTACGTCATTAAATGTCGTTTGCGCGACAATATACACATTTTTATCAAGAAAATCAAGCTTTTTTTTTGCCTGTTCCACGGAATTAACGATAATTGGCTCCCGGACACACCAGCCGCGGATGCCACATACTTCCGGATGATTTTCGTCTCCGACAATCACCACACAATGTCCCTGCTCAGTTTCCTCCTGTACAATACGGTGAATTTTTTTCACGAACGGACACGTTGCATCGACGATTTCAAACCCAAGCTGTTCCAGCTTTTTATAGGCATCCCGCCCGATGCCATGTGATCGGATCACGATTTCTTTTGCATCGTCCTCTCTGCCGTCATGGGCAAGCATGGCATCAATATCTTCTTCCGAAAGCACATGCACACCCTTTCGTTCCAGATCAGAAACAACCTCCTCATTATGAATGATCGGACCATAGGTATAAACCTTTTTTGCATTTCCAACCTGATCGTAGACGAGATTCACCGCCCGCTTGACGCCGAAACAAAATCCTGCAGATTTTGCAATCTTTATCTCTCTCATAAATGCAGATCTCCTATCCTTTTCCTACTGTGGAATCCTGCGAATGATTTCTGCCACAACTTCGTCGATCGTAAGCGCGGAAGAATCCAGATAATACGCATCCTCCGCCTGCGTAAGCGGCGCAATCTCCCGGTGCATATCCTGATAATCTCTTGCCTCGATATCACGCTTGATTTCTTCCAGATCTGCCGGCATATGTTTCTCCACAAGTTCCTTGTACCGTCTGTCGGCTCTTGTATCCACCGATGCAGTCAGATAGATTTTCAGTTCCGCATTTGGCAATACAAATGTACCGATATCTCTGCCATCCATCACGACATCCTGTGTGGCTGCAAGATTTCTCTGCAGGTCTAACAGCTTATCACGGACTGCCTGCTTGGTTGCCACCTTCGATGCCATGTTGCCGACTGCCTCCTGGCGGATCTCCTTCGATACATTTTTACCATTCAGATATACCTGCTGTTCGCCAGCTTCATATTTAATCTCAACCTGAATCGCTGCGAGTGCCTCAAGCACAGCGGCTGCATTCTCTGCATCAACACCCTCATTCATAAAATACAGACCGATTGCTCGATACATCGCACCGGTATCCACATAGATATAGCCTTTTTCCTTTGCTACCCGACGTGCGATTGTGCTTTTTCCGGCACCTGCCGGTCCATCAATTGCAATATTCATATTCTTTGTTCCTCCAAATAGATTTCTATATTATTATTCTGAAAGCAGCACCGTTGCAGCAGTCGCCCATGCAATCTGCAAATTAAATCCGCCAGTCAGTGCATCAACATCCAGCACCTCGCCGATAAAATAAAGTCCCGGAATCTGTTTTGCTTCCATCGTCTTCGGATTGATCTCCTTCACGCTCACGCCACCCCTAGTGATGATTGCTTCCTCATAGCCGCGCGTGCCTACCACATGCAGCGTAAGCTTCTTCATACAAGCAATGAGTCGTTCCCGTTCTTCCTTCGTTACAGCGTTCACCTGCTTAAACGGATCAATCTCCGCAAGCTCTATCATAACTGGAATCAGCTTCTTTGGCAACAGTTCATCGAGTGCATTGCGCACCTGTTTGTTCTTCGCCGCGTCGAAATCCCGCAGGATACGTGCGTCAAGCTGTTCTATTGTAAGTGCCGGTTTCAGGTCGATTTCTACCCAGATTGGTTCCCCTTTCGCTTTGCCTGTATACGCCGATGCGGAAAGCACAAGTGGTCCGCTGATACCGAAATGCGTAAACAGCATCTCGCCTTGCTCCTGATACAAAAGCTTGTCTTTATTTTTCTTTTTTGTATAGCACGACAATGTGACGTTCCGAAGCGAAAGTCCCATCAGATCCCGACAGAAATCCTCCTCGATTTCAAATGGCACAAGCGATGGCTGGCATTCTGTCACCTGCAGTCCAAGATCTCTGGCAAACTGTAAGCCATCTCCAGTCGAACCGGTACGCTCATAGGAAAGTCCCCCGGTTGCCACGATCACCGCATCAAAGCGTTCCTGTTTTTTCTGTCCTTTTTCATCCTTCACACAGACACCAGCTGCGTGTGTCACATCCTGCACCTGTTCCGTCAGAATCTGTGTCACAGTGTGGTTAAGGCAGACTGTTACGTTCTGCTTTTTTAACGCCTGCTCCAGCGTCTTGATCACATCGGATGAATGATCAGATGCCGGGAATACACGGTTTCCACGTTCGGTCTTCAGTTCCAGTCCGTTTTGCTCAAAAAACTGCATCACATCCTGTGCATTACAATTATAAAATGCACTATACAAAAACTTTGGATTTGTCACCACATGTTTCATCAGCTCTTCCACTTCACAATTGTTTGTCAGATTGCATCTGCCTTTTCCTGTGATGAAAAGTTTTTTGCCAAGTTTTTCATTTTTTTCATATATTGTCACGGAGTGCCCTGCCTGTGCAAGCATAACTGCTGCATACATACCGGCAGCGCCTCCACCTATGATAGCTGCTCGCATTATCTCTCAAACCTCTTCAAATCCGACTTCTTCATGATAATCAGCAATGGCTCGTCCGCCTTTAATGGCGTATCCGGATCCATAGCGATATTGAATTCATCATTCTGGATCACAGCAACAACATTGATTTTATATTCTTTTCTAAGATTCAGCTCCCGCAGATTCTTACCAACCCACTCCGCACGTGGAAGAATCTCCACAAGGCTCGTGCTGTCCGACAGGTCAAAATAATCGACAAGATGTTCTGAGATCAGTTTGTGCGACAGACGGATTCCGGATTCTTTCTCTGGAAAAACAACCTGGTCTGCGCCAACCCGCTTCAGGATTTTCTCCATCATCTCATCCTTTGCCTTTGCAATTACCTTTGGCACGCCAAGTTCCTTTGCAGACATCACGCACATAATGCTGGAATCTAAGCTGTCAGCCATCGCCACAACTACCGCATCCATGTTCGAGATACCTGCCTCTCTTAGTGCATCCATATCACAGACATCCAGACTCATGGCACAAGTCACACTGTCCGCAATCTCATTTATAATTTCTGGATTTCCATCGATTGCAAGCACATCCGCGCCGTTTTTATACAATTCTGTTGCAATGCTTTTCCCATACCGTCCAAGACCGATAACCGCGATCGATTTATTCATATATTTCATTCCTCCTACCCTACAATAATTTCCGCATCCGCATATTTTACAGAGTTGTGGTTTGTCGCACGCTGTCCGAAGAACATGAACATCGTGATTGGTCCCACTCTGCCAAGATACATACATACTATGATAATCACTTTTCCAATCACATTCAGCCCCGGAGTCACGTCCCGTGACAACCCGACTGTTGCGATTGCACTTGTCACTTCGAAGACACCATCCGACAGGGAAAGTGGATTTGTCGCCAGAAGCAGAACAGAAAACAAAATCAATGTGCCAAAACCGATAACTGTCACAGCCAGCGACCGACGGACAATAGATGTCGGGATTGTTTTTTTAAATGCGACCGTCTCTTTGCGTCCCTGTACTACAGCCAAAACTGCAAACACAAGTGTCGCAGCCGTCATCGTCTTGATGCCACCGGCAGTTCCGACCGGCGAACCACCAACAAACATGATTACACAACTCACAAGTACCGTCGGCTCTGTCAATCCTTTCTGGCTGATTGATGCAAATCCAGCTGTTCGGAGTGTCACAGACTGAAAAAATGCATTGAGCATTTTCTTTCCAAGTGACATATTTCCGAGCGTGAGCGGATTGTTACATTCAAATAGAAATGTGACAACCATGCCGGATAAAATCAATGCAAATGTCATCATCAATATGATTTTTGTATGTGTATTGAATCGACGCCAGATATCACGGGCCGGTATCTTTTTTGCACGCACGTTTGAAAGCACATCTACCACATCCCACCAGACAACGAATCCAAGTCCACCACAAATGATCAGAAACGACGACGTGAGCAGTACAAGCGGGGAATCCGCATACGTCATCAGACTGTCCGGTCCAATGATATCGATTCCTGCATTGCAAAACGCTGAAATCGCATTGAATACAGAATACCAGATTCCATGAGCCACACCAAACTGTGGGATAAACGCAAACATATATAAGACCGCGCCTAACATCTCCACAATCACAGTTCCTTTGATCACTCGTTTTATAAATACAACCATGCCCTGCATCGTACTTAATCCAAAAGCATCCTGAATCATCATACGATTGCGCAAGGAGAATTTTCGATTCATAAGCAGCATAACAAATGACGTCAATGCCACAATTCCAAGTCCCCCGAGCTGTATCAGCGCGAGAATTACAATCTTACCAAATAATGTCCAATACGAAAAGGTCGGAACAACTACAAGCCCCGTCACGCAGACGGAGGTTGTCGCAGTAAATAACGCCGTCAGGAAATCGGATTTCCCCGACACCGTCGCAACCGGAAGCGTCAGCAAAACCGCGCCGGTCAGAATCGCAAGCAGAAAGCCAAGCAATATCTTTGATGTCGTCCGCATCTGCCGCCTTAATTTCTTTTCATTTTTTTCCGCTACATCCATATTTTTTCTCCACACTTATATCTTTTATTGCAGGTAATTGCGAAACACGTAATTGTATATCGCAATTACCTGCTCTATATTATGAAAGAATAAGGCGGAGAAAAAGCTCTCCGCCTTTTGATATCTTTTATCCTGGCTTATTATACCGGATATGTCTTATTCTCTGTATTTGCTGCTGTTACATCCACACCTGTCTGCTGCGCTTCTCTGTACTTGAAGAATTCTGTTGCAACCTGTGGGAACAATGCATAAGAAAGAACATCCTCATCCTGCTGCTTGTACTGCGCCATTTCCTTCTCGAACTTAGCGAGAGATGGCTCTAAGTCATCTGCCGGACGATATGTGATAGGCTCCTTCATTCCAAGGCTGTCAAGTGCCTTCTTCTGGATCTCTGCATTTACAGGCACAGTTGTTCTACCGTACTTACCAACGAGCATATCCTTTGCCTCTTTTGTAAGCGTCTTGTAACGCTCACCCATAACGACGTTCAATACAGCCTGTGTACCAACGATCTGTGAAGATGGTGTAACAAGTGGAATCTCACCAAAGTCCTTACGAACACGTGGAATCTCTTCCAATACTTCGTCGTACTTATCCTCTGCATGCATTTCCTTCAACTGGGATACCATGTTGGAAAGCATACCACCTGGTACCTGGTAAAGCAGAGTCTTGATGTTAACGCCCATTACCTTTGGACTAAGCAGTCCGGACTCCAGCCACTGCTCACGGAGTGGACGGAAGTAATCAGCGATCTCAGCAAGAAGATTCTGGTCGAATCCAGGATCAAACTCTGTACCCTCGAATGCCTTTGCCATAACCTCTGTTGCAGGCTGTGATGTACCCATAGCAAGTGGCGACATTGCTGTATCAATAATGTCACATCCAGCTTCGACTGCCTTCATGTATGTCATGGAAGCAACACCAGATGTGTAATGTGTATGAAGCTGAATTGGAAGCTTTGTACCTTCCTTCAAAGCCTTTACAAGCTTTGTAGCCTCGTTTGGTACAAGAAGTCCGGCCATATCCTTGATACAGATTGAATCTGCACCCATCTCCTCGATTTGTCTTGCCATGTTCTTCCAGTAATCCATTGTATAAGCATCACCAAGTGTGTATGAAAGTGCAACCTGTGCATGTCCATTTTCCTTGTTTGCTGCCTTTACAGCTGTCTCAAGGTTACGGATATCATTCAGACAGTCAAAGATACGAATGATATCAATACCATTTGCGATACTCTTCTGTACGAAATACTCTACAACATCATCAGAATATGGGCTGTATCCAAGGATATTCTGTCCACGGAACAGCATCTGAAGCTTTGTATTCTTGAATCCGTCACGGAGCTTACGAAGTCTGTCCCATGGATCCTCTTTCAGGAAACGGAGACAAGCGTCGAATGTAGCACCACCCCAGCACTCTACGGAATGGTAACCAACTTTATCCATTTTATCAATAATTGGCAACATCTGCTCTGTTGTCATACGAGTTGCAATCAAAGACTGGTGTGCATCTCTCAGCACAGTTTCGGTAATCTTTACCGGTTTCTTTTCTTCTGCCATTAGTCTGACCTCCTAAATTCTCTATACTATACACCAAAGATTGCGAGGAATGTTCCGGCTGCAACCGCAGTACCGATAACACCTGCAACGTTTGGTCCCATGGCGTTCATCAAAAGGAAGTTTGTAGGATCTGCCTCTGCGCCAACCTTCTGTGATACACGCGCTGCCATAGGTACGGCGGATACACCCGCAGAACCGATCAGCGGATTTACCTTGCCGTGCGTTACCTTACACATGATCTTACCGAACAATACGCCTGCCGCTGTACCAAATGCGAACGCAATCAAACCGAGTGCAACAATCTTCAATGTGCTTATCTTCAAGAATGCTTCTGCACTTGTTGATGCACCTACGGATGTACCAAGCAGGATAACTACGATGTACATCATTGCGTTGCTTGCTGTTTCTGTCAGCTGCTTAACAACACCACACTCACGGAACAGGTTACCGAGCATCAGCATACCAACCAGCGGAGCTGTTGTAGGAAGAATCAATACAACAACTAATGTAACGATGATTGGGAACAGGATCTTCTCCATCTTGGATACCGGACGGAGCTGAGCCATCTTGACCTTTCTCTCCTTCTCTGTTGTGAGAAGCTTCATGATCGGCGGCTGGATAACCGGTACCAGTGACATATAAGAATATGCGGCAACGGCGATCGGTCCCATCAGAGTTCCACCCATTCCGAGCTTACCTGCAAGGAAGATCGATGTAGGACCATCGGCACCACCGATGATAGAGATTGCGGCTGCTTCCTTTCCATTGAATCCCATCAGGAATGCAAGGAAGTATGCAGCATAAATACCAAACTGAGCGGCTGCACCAAGCAGGAAGCTCTTCGGGTTCGCGATCAGCGGACCGAAGTCTGTCATGGCACCAACACCCATGAAGATGAGGGAAGGCAAAATACTCCACTCATCCAACAAATAGAAATAATGTAACAATCCACCATCAGCAATGATATCCGGGAACATGTTAACCAGGAACATACCGAAGGAGATTGGAACCAAAAGCAATGGCTCGAAGCCTTTCACGATTGCAAGATACATGAATACACAAGCAATGAGAATCATTACATAATGCTTCCATGTCAGGGTTGCAAATCCTGTCTGGAGAGCCAGATTTTTAAATACATCTGCAAAACTACTCACTTATGTTTACCTCCTGTTATTGTAGGAACCAGTTACTTAAAAACTCTGATTAGTTCAAAGTAGCCAATACATCGCCTGCTTCAACTGCATCACCTGCTGAAACGTTGATGCTTGCAACTGTTCCGTCTTCCGGAGCTACCACATCATTTTCCATCTTCATAGCCTCAAGGATCAGGATAACATCACCCTTCTTTACAGCTGTACCAACACTTGCCTTTACATTCAGGATCTTACCAGGCATCGGAGCTGCAACCTCGATAGAGCCTGCGGCTGCTGCTGGAGCTGCCGGAGCCGGAGCTGCTGCTGCAACCGGTGCCGGAGCTGCTGCGGCTGCAGGAGCTGCACCTGCACCCAATTCTTCTACTGCTACATCATAAGCTGTACCATTTACAGTAATTCTATAATTCTTCATGTTAATTTCCTCCTAATATATCAATTATTTTCTTGCACGACGAATCGAACGTACAACGAGTTTATCCTTACTTACTGCACCATTGCCTGCCTGTCCTTCGGCTGCATAAATAGCGGCTGTGATAACGGCTACAAGCTCTGCATCGTTCATCAGATTGCCTGCGGCTGGTGCCGGTGTAGCAGCCTTTGCCGGAGCTGCCGGCTTGCTCTCTTCCTTCTTCAGATCTTCGATCTTCGGCTTCTTCGCGAAAAGTGCCGGAAGGAACTTAAACAGTGAAATAATAAATGAGATGAAAATCAAAACTACAAATACAGTACCCATACCGAGCAATGTATTCATACCGGCCTGCTTCATCAGCTCTGTCTTAGAGTATACGGCTGAAACAACCATTTCCTCTGGAAGATACTGATATACGCCCTGCATCTCATTGTCGATGCCCTGCTGTACAACATCGTCTACACTTGAATAGTAACTGCCATACTGGGAGAAGAACTCCTCTTCTGAGCCATAGTACATCGCAATTTCCTGACGGACTGCATCTGCATTGTATGTCTGCTTTGCCTGATCCAGCTTGATGTAGTAATCTGGATTCTCAACAAACTTTACAGTTACTTCCACATCTCTGTTTGCTGCCTTGTTTGTAACAGTTACCGATACAGAGTCTGCGGCATTCTCAATCTTGTAATTGACATCATTTAAATCCATGCCAACACCGTTGATATAAGGAGAGAAATCCTGGAATTCTCCAACCTTATCAGTCTCCTGTGCCTGCTTGATACCCTTTACTGCGGACTGCTCGAATTCGGTTCCATCCTGAATATAATAATCAGCATATTCATCGCTCACGTTCTGATACTGGTTGAACAGATACATCGTGTCGATGACGATCTGGCTGTCATCATAGTCAAACGGCTTTTCAACCTCATTGCTGCAGGCAGTCAAGGAAAACATCATAGCTAACATGGAAATCAGAATTAATAATTTTTTCTTCATTTCATTGTCACCTTTCCTTATACTGCTCCGTGCTTCTTATATGGTCTTTCCTCGTTCTTTGTGCTAAGCATATCAAACGCAGCGATCACACGCTTTCTTGTTGCATCCGGCTCAATAATATCATCGATATATCCACGCTTTGCTGCTGCAAGTGCGCTTGACTGAAGCTCTGTATAAGCTTTCTTCTTCTCTGCAATGAATGCAACCTTATCAGCTGCCTCTGCAATTTCCTTCTCGTACATGATCTTGACAGCCATCTCTGGATCCATCGTACCAATCTTTGCACATGGCCATGCGTATACCATATCTGCGCCGATTGCCTTGGAGTTCATGATCGTGTAAGCAGTTCCAAACGCATCGCCCATCACAACGGTTACCTTCGGTACTGTTGCATCTGCAAATGCGTATGTGAGCTTGGCTGCTGCATCTGCGATTGTTCTCTCGTTTGATACAGTTGCTACAAATCCCTTTGCATTTACAAGTGTCAGTACAGGGATGTTGAATGCGTCACAGAACTTCACGAAGTCTGCTGCGATATAAGCGCCGCTTGTAGAGAGAAGTTCTCCACCGTCAGCTGCCTGGTTGGCTACACAACCAACTGTCGCACCGTTCAACTTGATCAGTCCAAGAACCATGTCCTTTGCATAATCTTTCTTCACTTCTACGAATACATTGTTATCTGCGATGTTCTGAAGGACAGCTCTTGCATCCTTTGCAAATCCATCGAGATTTGGAATGATACGGTTCAGATCGTCTGTACAATCGGACTCTGCATCTTCCATGTTGTTGTCAGGGAGCATATCCACAAGGCTTCTGATGTTTGCAAGTGTTGTTGCATCATCCTCGAATACACCATCTACGAGAGAAGAATTCTCGCTAAGGTAAGCTGCAGATGCTGTATCAAGCTTTGCCTGATAGTTTCCATCCAGTGCATTTGGGCTGTTTACGAATAACTTTCCGCCCTCTGCTGTCATAAATGTAAAGTCTGTAAGTGTTGGAATAAGCGCTGCTCCACCACCGCATGTTCCAAAAATTGCAGTAATCTGTGGGATTACTCCTGACGCAAGTGTCTGCTTCAGATAAACCTCGCCGAATGCATTAAGTGCATCGGTTGCCTCCTGCAAACGAAGTCCCGCACAATCGATCAAACCGACTACCGGTGCGCCTACCTTCATAGCCATGTCATAAATCTTCGCAATCTTCTTTGCGTGCATCTCACCGATTGCACCACCAAGAACGGTTGCATCCTGGCTGTATACATACACCAGTTTTCCATTGATGACACCATATCCAGTAATAACACCGTCTTTTGGAGTATCATTTTCCTGCATGTTGAAGTCCGTATTTCTAGCTGTTACATATGCACCAACTTCAACAAAGCTCGCTTCGTCAAGCAAAGAAGAAATTCTGTCACTTGCTGACAATGTAAGTTTGTTACTCATTTTAAGCCCTCCACTTTTATTTATTATGGGTTTTCTGATTAGAAACCCAATTTCTTCCGATTGTAATTGTAAATCTTTTTCCGCCTGAAATCAAGTCAAAATCACATTCTTTGTCACAGTTTTGCAATAAAAAAGAAAAATCTGCAAAAAGCCTTAAACATTTATGTTCCATCCGCTTTTTACAGATTTTTAAAGCCACTCTTATTTTGTTTCAGAAAGCACGTTTTTATTCTTTACCAGATAGTCGATCAGAGAGATGATCGTCAGCGCCAGCGCCAGATAGATCAGTACATTCTCAATGATATGTACCGTGCTTCCACCGAAGTCGCAAATCAGTAAGATTACCATGAACATCTGGCAGACCGTCTTGATCTTGCCCCACCAGCCAGCAGCGATCACGATGCCGTTATCCGATGCAACCAGACGAAAACCGCTGATGATAAACTCTCTTGCAATAATCACAATTACAACCCACGCCGGAATCCGGTCCAGATCGATCAGCGCGATCATGGCTGAACAGACAAGCAGTTTATCTGCAAGTGGATCCATGAACTTGCCAAAGTCCGTAATCAGGTTATACTTTCGTGCGATTTTTCCATCCAGCATATCCGTGAGACTTGCCAGACAGAACAGTACAAGTGCGATCCATTTTCCTCCCGGAATGCCAGGCACCATCAGGGCTACTAAGAAAAATGGTATCATGATCATTCTAAGTATCGTTAATTTATTCGGCAGATTCATCGACAATCCCTCCTATCATATCATATGGTCCTACCTCATTGATCCGGACATCTACAATCTGTCCGGACATCAGTTCATAATCACAGTTCACAAACACCAGCCCGTCCACGCCCGGTGCATCCCGGTATGTCCGTCCGACATAGACATCATCGTCAGAAGAATATCCCTCGATAATGACCTGCATGATCTTCCCGACAAATGTCTCGTTTTTATCCAAGGATATCTCCTGCTGCAGCTCCATGATCTCATTACGCCACTGCTCCGCTGTCTCTTCATCGATCTGATTCTCAAATGTCGCTGCCGGTGTTCCATCTTCTCTGGAATACGTAAATACTCCAACCCGGTCAAGCTCCTGTTCATCTAAGAATGCCATCAGTGCCTCATGATCTTCCTGTGTCTCGCCAGGGAATCCTGCAATCAGGGAAGTACGGATTGCGATATCTGGGGCTGCTTCCCGCAGTTTTCCAATCACTGTTTCGATGCTCGCCCGGTCTGTCCTTCTGCCCATCCGCTTTAAGATTGCATCCTCGCTGTGTTGCATCGGCATATCAATATAATGCAGAAGCTTCGGTTCCTCCTTGAAGCAGTCGATCAGTTCGTCATAGATTTCCTCCGGATAACAGTACATCAGGCGGATCCATTTGATTCCATCGATCTTCGCAAGCTCACGGACTAACACATGCAGCCGTTTCTCCCCGTACAGATCTTTACCATAGCAGGTTGTCTCCTGTGCGACAAGCACCAGCTCCTCGATGCCCTGCGATGCCATATATTCTGTTTCCTTTAAAAGCTGTTCCATCGGCACACTCCGGTAATGTCCGCGGATATGTGGGATGACACAGTAGGTACAGAACTTGTCGCAGCCTTCTGCAATCTTTAAGTATCCCATAAATGTACCCGATGTGATGACCTTGTTTGATTCTGTGATCGTTGCCAGACGGTCGATATCGTCATAGACACTGATTTCTTCTGCATCCTCGATACCATCACGCGCCTTCAGCTCCTCGATCACATCTAAAATCTTATCGAAGCTGCTCGTTCCAAGACATGCATCGATCTCCGGGATCTCGTCAAAGATCTCATCCTTGAAACGTTGTGCCATACATCCGGTCACAATCAGGTATTTTAAGTTCTGCTGTTTGAGCTTCGCCATCTCCAATACTGTATTTACACTTTCCTCCATCGCATCCTTGATGAAACTGCACGTATTTACGATGATTGCATCGGCTTCCTGCTCGTCGTTCGTAATATTGTAATTGTGCTTTGCGAGCAGACCAAGCATTGCTTCGCTATCGCAAAGGTTCTTGTCACAGCCAAGTGACACCATCAATATGTTCATATGTTTCTTATTCCTCACGCTCTGCGGCTTCCACGCAGTTATTCATCAGCATCGCGATCGTCATCGGTCCTACGCCGCCCGGAACTGGTGTGATGGCACCAGCCACCGGTTCCACCGATGCAAAATCAACATCACCGCATAATTTGTTGTTGGCATCTCTGTGGATACCAACATCGATCACTGTCGCACCGTCCTTCACATACGATGCGTCGATCATCTTCGGCTTTCCGATCGCAACGATCAGGATATCTGCCTCTTTACAGATTTTCTTTAAGTTCTTCGTTCTCGAATGGCAGATTGTTACGGTTGCATTCTCACGCAGCATCAGAAGTGCCATCGGCTTGCCTACGATATTGCTTCTGCCGATCACAACACAGTGCTTTCCTTCGATGTCAATCTCCGAACGCTTCAGAAGCTGGATAATTCCCGCTGGTGTACATGATACGAATCCCGGTCTGCCAATACACAGGCTGCCAACGCTCTCCGGATGGAATCCATCCACATCCTTCTTCGGAGAGATCGCATTGATGATCTTCTCTTCATTGATGTGCTTTGGAACCGGAAGCTGCACTAAGATTCCGTGCACGCCGTCATCCTCGTTTAATTCCTTGATAATAGAGAGAAGTTCTTCCTCGGTTGTCTCCTCCGGAAGTTCAAACGCACGTGACTCGATGCCGATATACGCGCATGCCTTCTTCTTATTTCCAACATATACAGAAGATGCCGGATCGTTTCCGACCTGAATGACTGCCAGGCAGATATTTTTGCCCTGTGCCTTCAATGCGGAAACCTTCTCTTTTAACTCATCCTTGATCTGCTGGGAGATTTCTTTTCCGTTAATCAATTTTGCCATTGTTATAATCCGCCTTTCTTTTCAACATTGTACACGGTTCCATATGCCGTGTACCATGCATCTGAATTCATAAATATACGATGTATTGAAACTAAGTAGTTCTAGATGCTCCAATATACATACCAAACTCATACGCAACCGCCACCAATTCGCCATCCATGGCTCAGTGGTGGCTTGTTTGAACTTCCTGTTCAAACATTGCTGTACACAGATGGAGCATCAAAAACTTCTAAGTTTCAAACATATGTATATTTAGAATTCAGATGCATGGTACATATACATATGGAATCGTATACAAATTGGTACTTTTTAGAATAAACCGTGTGTTACACCTTCATCATCCACGAAGATACGCTCTGCGGCTGGAACTTTAGGAAGTCCCGGCATTGTCATGATAGCTCCTGTGATTGCTACGACAAATCCAGCTCCGGCACTTACATATACCTCACGGATATTGACTGTAAATCCGGTCGGTCTGCCAAGCTTCTTCGCATCATCGGAAAGGGAATACTGGTTCTTCGCCATGCAGACTGGCATATTTGCAAATCCCATCTCCTCGATCTTTGCGATCGCACGATCTGCCTCTGCAGAATAGGTTACGCCATCTGCGCCATAAATCTTCTTTGCGATTGTCTCAATCTTCTCCTTGATAGAGAGATTATCTTCATATAATACCTTGAAGTGGCTTTCCTTTGTCTCAAGTGTGTTGAGCACGGCATTTGCAAGCTCAATACCACCTTCGCCGCCTTTCTCCCATACATTTGCGAGGGCGAAATCACAGCCTCGCTTCTCACAGAACTCACGTACAAATGCAAGCTCTGCATCTGTATCGGATACGAAACGGTTCAACGTTACAACTACCGGCACACCGTAGAGCTGTAAGTTCTCGATATGCTTCTCTAAGTTCACGATACCCTTTTCCAATGCTTCTAAGTTCTCCTCGCCAAGGTCTGCCTTTGCCACGCCACCGTTATATTTCAGTGCACGTACCGTTGCTACAAGCACAACTGCATCCGGCTTCAATCCAGTCATACGACACTTGATATCGAAAAATTTCTCTGCTCCGAGATCCGCACCGAAACCTGCCTCTGTGATGACATAATCTGCAATTTTAAGTGCGGTCTGTGTTGCACGGACAGAGTTACAGCCATGTGCGATATTCGCAAATGGACCACCGTGTACAAGTGCTGGTGTATGCTCTAATGTCTGGATCAGGTTTGGTTTGATCGCATCCTTCAAAAGCGCTGTCATCGCACCGACACACTTGAGCTCACCAGCTGTGACAGGCTCATTATCTACATTATAAGCAACGATAATTCTTGAAAGACGCTCCTGCAGATCCTTGATATCTGTTGCCAGACAGAGGATTGCCATGATCTCTGAAGCAACTGTGATAACGAATCCATCCTGACGCATCACACCGTCGCCCTTCTTACCCATACCAACGATAATGTTACGAAGCACACGGTCGTTCATATCCAGGCAACGCTTAAATACGATACGCTTCGGATCGATGCGGAGTGTATTTCCCTGATGCATATGGTTATCCATCACGGCTGCAAGCAGGTTATTTGCAGATGTGATTGCATGGAAATCACCTGTAAAATGCAAGTTTAAGTCTTCCATTGGTACGACCTGGGCATATCCGCCGCCGGCTGCTCCACCTTTGATACCAAAACATGGTCCAAGAGATGGCTCACGCAGTGCAATGACCGCCTTCTTTCCAAGCTTGCACATTGCCTGACCAAGTCCTACGGTTACTGTTGTCTTTCCCTCTCCTGCCGGAGTCGGGTTGATTGCTGTTACCAGAATCAATTTACCATTCTCATTATTCTTTACAGACTGCATGTACTCATCGGAAATCTTCGCCTTGTACTTACCGTACATCTCGATATCATCCTCCGACATACCAAGCTTTGCTGCCACGTTCTTAATTGGTTCCATCTCTGCCTGCTGTGCGATTTCAATGTCTGTTAACATACTCTTTTGTCCTCCTGACTCCCTTATAAATATTCCTCAACATAATTTTCAAATTCTTCCATGCTCATAAGCACCTTCCGTGGCTTCGTCCCCTCTTCCGGACCAACCACACCAGCTTCGGAAAGCTGATCCATAATACGTGCTGCACGGTTAAATCCGATTTTATATACTCTTTGCAGCATACCGATGGACGCCTTATCTTTTCCGATAATAAACTTTCCGGCATCTACAAAGTAGTCATCATATTCCGGTTCTGCAGACGATGCACCACCGCCAGAACCACCAACCTTCGTGTTCGCAATCTCCTTTGAGATTGATTCATCGTAGGTCACTTCGCCGCTTTCCTCCTTCAGGAAGTCCACGACATCTGCGATCTCATCATCCGACAGGAATGCACCCTGTACACGTACCGGCTTCGGATAGCCCGTCGGATAGAATAACATATCACCTTTACCAAGCAATTTTTCGGCACCATTCATATCGAGGATCGTTCTCGAGTCGACACCCGAGGATACGGTCATCGCGATTCTGGATGGCACATTTGCCTTGATCAGACCGGTAATGACATCCACAGATGGTCTCTGCGTTGCGATTACCAGATGGATGCCTGCCGCACGTGCAAGCTGGGACAGACGCACAATAGCATCCTCCACTTCGCCGTGTGCTACCATCATCAGATCAGCAAGCTCGTCGACAATAATCACGATCTGCGGCAGCTTCTTCAAGTCTTCGTTACCCTCTTCCGAGCCTGTCACTGCCTTTACCTTTTCGTTATAGCCCTGCAGATTCCGCACATTATACTGTGCAAATAACTGGTAACGATTTGTCATTTCAAGTACCGCCCAGTTCAGAGCGCCTGCCGCCTTCTTCGGATCGGTCACAACCGGAATCAGCATATGTGGAATTCCATTGTAGATACTCAGCTCTACCTGCTTTGGATCGACCATAATCAGCTTCACGTCATCCGGCTTTGCCTTATATAAGATACTCATGATCAATGTATTGATACAGACCGATTTACCGGAACCAGTCGCACCTGCGATCAGCAAATGCGGCATCTTCGCGATATCTGCCACAACCACCTGTCCGCTGATATCCTTACCAACTGCAAATGCAATGTTGGACGGGAACTTCTGGAAGTTGTCTGATTCAAGCAGATCGCGGAAAAATACAGGCTGGCTCTCCTTGTTCGGCACCTCAATACCTACTGCCGGCTTGCCCGGAATCGGTGCTTCGATACGGATATCTGCCGCCGCTAAATTCAGTTTGATATCATCCGCCAAGTTCGTGATCTTCGATACCTTCACGCCCTGCTCCGGCTGTAACTCATACCGGGTAACAGATGGACCGCAGCTGTAATCCGTCACTGTGACATTGACGCCGAAGTTTTCGAGTGTGCTCTTTAACTTCATCGCGGTCTCACGGACGGACGCTTCATTTGACTTTGTCCCCTTTCCTCTGCCACTCTTCAAGAGCTTCAACGGTGGGAATTTGTATTCCTTGATTGGTTTTTGTTCACTGTTTTCCTGAATTGTCTCTGCAATCTGGTCACGTTCCGAAAGCATCTCCTGCTCGGATTCCTTCGTCTTCTTGCGCTTTCTCGTCGCCGCTTCGGTCACTGGAGCCTCGTCCGCATCTGGCACGGAAGTATCCGCAGCCGTCTCATCATAAGCAGAAATATCAGCACCTGTCTGTGCGTTTTCCTCCTGCCACATCTGATCTGTGATTGTCGTTTCCTCCTGTGCGGCTCCGTTTGCATAATCTGGGCGGTCAAAGAAATCCACCGTCTCTTCCTTCGGTGTATCCGGCACAGGTGGGATATCCGCTTTCGCACTGCGAAGTTCTGTCACACCGCCTTTTTTCTTTTTCAGCAGCGACAAATCTACATACCCCTCTGAGACATCCTTGGCATCCTGCAAGGTCAGATTCGGATTGAACAGATCTTCATGTGGAAGCGGTTTTAACTCATGAACCTCTTCCCCCTCGACCTTCTTATTTTTGACTTTCTTCTTTTTCTTCTTCACTGGTACAGCCGGCTTCTCCTGCTCCACCTTGATATTATCCAATTTTGTTCTGCGCTTTGCCTCAAGTGCTGCCTCTGGATCAATCGCTTCCTCGTCATCATCCTCATACAGCGCATTGTAACGATTCTTGAACTGTGCAGACCGCTCCTTTGCAAAATCGATCAGCGACACATTCATTACGACGATGATTCCAATGATGATCAAAAGTGCAATCACAATGATTGCGCCCGGTTTTCCAATCAGATTGTACAGTACAACGAGCAATCCACCTAAGATAAATCCGCCGCCCTTCTTTTCCTGTGCCCCCTGATCATACAGAAGCTTCGCCGTCATATGATCGGCACCAGCCGTAAGCTGGAAGATAAATGCTGCTGCAACAATAAACAGTCCTACACAGAGTACGCGGTTTACGACTGCTTTTTTTGCACCGTTTGAAAGCAGAAATGCCTCTGTCAAAAAGATGTATAACGGAAGCACATATTCCACAACACCAAACAGTCCAAACATAAACTTCGCAAAGAAATTGCCTACAACGCCGCACCAGCCAAAGTTGCTGATAAAGAAAAATGTACAAACTGCCAGACAGATAAACAGATGGATTTCATTCTTCCGTGCCTGCTCCTGCGCCAGCTGTGCTTTTGTCTTTCTTCCTCCTGTACGGGAAGCGGACGCCTGTCTGGACGACTGCGAAGATCTTGCTTTCTGTGGTGATCTTGCCGTCGATGTCGAACGGCTGGCAGTCGTTTTACTTCTCGTATTCGATTGTGAACCTTTATTATATGTACTGTTGTTTCCCGTTGCCACGGTATGCACTCCTTCTCTTTTCCCTCATTCTCCGATTATGACAGACATTTTTCTAAATGTAATCACCCATATGGCAGTCCGTATCCATATACAAACCGCCACACGGGTATATTTATGTCAGTTTAAATGCTCATACTGCTCTATTTTACTATTTTTCTTTGCATTTATCAAGTCATATAAACAATTCATTGCGGTATGGATGCCGCCCACCCGGTCGATGATTCCTACCTCGACCGCCTGCCTGCCAACTAACACCGAACCAATGTCTTTCGTCAGTTCTTTCGTATTGAACATGATCTCCCTCAGTTCCTCTTCCTTGATGGAACAATGATTCGACGTAAATTCAATGATCCGATCCTGCATCCGCTCAATATATTCGTAATTCTGCGTCACACCAAGCACGGTTCCATTCATCCGGATCGGATGCACGACCATCGTTGCCGACGGCACAATAAACGTCACATCCCCGGATACTGCCAACGGCACGCCAATTGAATGTCCGCCGCCAAGCACAAGACATACCTTCGGCTTGCTTAAGGATGCAATCATCTCTGCAATAGCGAGCCCTGCCTCGACATCACCGCCCACGGTATTTAAGAGTACCATCAGTCCGTCGATGCCCTCGTCGTCCTCCACGGCAGCAAGCTGTGGCAGGATATGCTCATATTTGCTTGTCTTCGAGGACGAACCAAGATTCTCATGCCCCTCGATTTCTCCTATTATATTCAACAAATGAATTCGGTGATGATACCGGTTTTTCGACAAAGTAATCTGTCCGTAGTCAGTGATCAGACTCCCCTGCTTTTGCTGGTTGTCCATCCCGCTTTCTTCCTGTTTCTGCCGGCTATCCATATGAAACGCCTGTTCCTTCCCTGTTTCTCCCTGTCTCTCCAATGTTTCCTACCTCCGTTCACAAAATTTTCTCATAGATATTATGTACATTTTGTTTGACTTTTATAAATACGGAAACTATAATAGCAACGCAAAGTAGCTTATTTATTTTTTCTATAAATTACGGAGGTTTGATAAATGGAAACACAAAGCAAAGACAAAGTATATGTCATCGGACATAAAAATCCGGACACTGACTCCATCTGTTCTTCCATTTGCTATGCTTATCTGAAGCGGCAGATTACCGGCGATGATTATGTCCCGATGCGCGCTGGCGAGATAAACGCAGAAACCAAATATGTATTAAATGCATTTTCCGCGGCTGTGCCGGAATATATGGAAAATGTCTCCACACAGGTAAAAGACGTGGAATACCGCCATATCGATGGCGTTGACGGAGAGATTTCCATCAAAAATGCATGGGAAATCTTAAGCGAATCCGGTGCAACCACGCTTCCATCGGTAAACGAAAATGGCAATTTAGTCGGACTGATCACCGTTCGCGACATCGCCATGACTTATATGGAAGTCTACGACAACCGTGTCATCGCATCCGCACACACACCATATAAAAATATTATCAACACGCTCTCTGCCGATCTGATCGTCGGGGATGAGAAGGATTATGTACATACCGGAAAGGTGCTGATCTCCGCCGCCAACCCGGACATGATGGAAAACTACATTGAGCAGGGCGACATTGTCATCCTTGGTAACCGTTACGAGTCACAGCTTTGCGCAATTGAGATGGATGCACAGTGCATCATCATCTGTGACGGTGCGGTCGTATCGAAAACAATCACGAAGCTCGCTGAGGATCACAACTGCTCGATCATCCGTACCCCATATGATACTTATACCGCAGCGCGTCTGATCAACCAGAGTATCCCGATCCGTTACTTTATGAAGAAGGATAACCTGATCACCTTCTCGACTGAGGATTATATCCGGGATATCCGTACCGTTATGGCGGGTAAACGCCACCAGTACTATCCTGTCCTGAATGAATATGGAAAATACGTAGGACTGATCTCCCAGCGAAATTATTTGAATGCGAATCCAAAAAAGGTCATCTTAGTTGACCACAACGAGCATGCGCAAGCAGTCGACGGTATCGAAGAAGTCCAGCTTCTGGAAATCATCGATCACCATAGACTGGGCGGCTTGCAGACGATGAATCCGGTTTATTTCCGCAACCAGCCACTTGGCTGTACAGCAACGATCATCTATCAGATGTTTGAAGAAAACCATGTTGAAATCCCGAAGCAGATTGCCGGACTGTTATGTTCTGCAATCATCTCGGATACCTTGATGTTCCGCTCACCGACCTGCACACAGATGGATGAGCATACATGCCGGAAGCTTGCAAAGATCGCAAACATCGATATCGAAGCATATGCGATTGCCATGTTCAACGCCGGAAGCAAGCTGATGAACGAGACGGACGAGGAAATCTTCTATCAGGATTACAAGGTATTCTCCTCAGAGAACTTAAAGTTCGGCATCGGACAGATCACTGCGTTCAACTCTACGATGTTAGATGCGGTCAAGCCACGGATTCTCAAATACATGGAAAGCATCTACAACCAGAGCGAAGCCGATATGTTATTCTTCATGCTGACGAATATCTTCAAAGAAAGCACCGAGCTTTTATACTATGGCAAAAACTCCGAAGAACTGCTTGAAAAAGCGTTCAAGCTCGATGAAGTATCCGGCGGCAGCATCAACCTGCCGGGCGTTGTCTCCAGGAAGAAGCAAATCTTACCGATGATCGTAAGTGCTTCGAATAATATGTAGGATATGTAATCAGCAAATGCCTATAACGCAAAAAGAGACATTCCCAAACAGCTCAGATAGGGAATGCCTCTTTTTTATATTAATATATTTTATTATACACAGACTGCAATTATACCATCTGCACCAACCAGACATCACTCTTCACCATAAAGAATCCAATCGTCGCTTTGATTAATTCCGTCGCCTGCACGAAAAAATACACACTCACAATTCCAAGTCCCGTAAAATGCGCAAGCACGTACGCACAAGGAACAACAATGACCCATGTGAACACGGAATCAAACAGGAATGTAACCAATGTCTTACCGCCTGATCGTAAGGTAAAGTAGAAGGTATGGCTCATGGAACAAATCGGCATCAAAAGCGCAGATATACTCATGAACGCTGTAGCAAGCTTCTTGATTTCATCGGTTGTATTGTAGATATGCGGAAAAAACCTGCCAACTACAAACATTACCGCCGCGACAAGTATACAGCAAAATACACTGAACACGATCATCTTATTATCCGCATCCTTCGCCTGTTCCAGCTCGCCGGCTCCCAGATACTGTCCGACAATGATGCTGATACATGCACCAAGCTGAATATACACAATATTAAACAAATTCGTGATCGTCGTTGCGATGTTTAGTCCGGCAACCACCTCGAGTCCGCGCACCGAATAGCACTGCGTCACTGCTGTCATCCCCGCCGCCCAGAGAAGTTCATTCAACATAAGTGGAAATCCTTTGATCAAAATTGCTTTGAATTCGCCCATTGGCATGCCAAATCCCCGGTATGCACCAGCCAGATACTTGTTCTTTTCTTTATGGGAATGTGCCCAGATTACAATAATTGCAGCTTCTATATAACGCGCCAGTATCGTTGCGAGCGCTGCACCCATAACGCCAAGCTTCGGAAATGGCCCAATTCCAAATATCAACAGATAATCTAACACTGCATTGCTTCCAACCGCCACGAAGCTTGCAGCCATCGGTACAAATGTCTGCCCGGTTTCCTTGATATTTGTCGCATACGACTGTGTAACCGCAAAAGGAACCAAGCCGATCAGCATGATGGACAGATACTGTTTTCCATACCGTAACGCAACATCTGTCGCACCGGTTCCGGCCGTATCCGTAAGATATAAGGATATGAGATTCTCACCATTCGTAATAAATAACGTAATTGCAAGAATCGTCACAAACATCGTTGCATACAGTTTGAATCGGAATGAGTACATGTGACCTTCATGGTTTCCTTTTCCGAAATACTGTGCGCCAAAAATACTTGCTGCCGATGCCGCACCAAAAATTGCCAAATTATATACAAAAATCAACTGATTCACAATCGCTACACCGGACATTTGTTCAGTTCCAAGCTGTCCAACCATGATATTATCCAAAAAGCTGACCAAATTCGTAATCGCATTCTGTAAGATCATCGGCAAAGCAAGCATCAGATATCGCTTATAAAAGGCACGATCGCCAATAAATTTTTTGATTTGAAAAGACCGTTTCGTATTCATGTGTCATTCACCTCACTTTTCACACACGCCCTGCATGTTTCACAATCAAATCCCAAAATCTCCCGCATGATAGTTCCGCACGCATATATCAATTCTGTTATATATATATAGAAAAATATGGTGGGTACAGAATCTACCCACCATATCACATAGTTTCTTCTATATTTTGCGTACGTTTGTCTTAGCACTTACATTGTAAGGATAATCTCATTGATATCAGCCAGCTCGCTTGCTGCAATATAGTTATCGCTCATTTCTTTGCCATTTACGACAAGACTCTTGTAACCGCTCTCTGCGCCATTCGGATTCTTCACAACGATATGAAGCTTCTTTCCACGGAAGTCCTTGTTGATCTCGAATTCCTTCCAGTCAGATGGAACCGATGGTGCGATACGAAGTCCATCGAAGTCCGGACGCATACCAAGGATACCCTCAACACATCCAACCATAACGGTCGATGCTGTACCGGTCAGCCAGTGTACATGTGCTCTACCCTCGAATGGGCTGTCAGAGCTCTCTGTAAACTGTCCGTGGCAATATGGCTCCAGCTTTCTGATCTCTGCCTTGTCATTCATGGATGCAGGTGAGCTTTCTGTGAAATACTCAAATGCACGGTTTCCATGTCCCATCAGGGATTCTGCCAGAATAATCCAACCCTGTGGCTGTGAGAAGATACCGCCATTTTCCTTTGTGGATGGATTGAACAGAAGCATCAACGCTCCCTCAAACGCATGATCTACATAGGATGGCGCCATCAGACGTACGCCATATGGTGTATTCAATTCTCTATGTACAGACTCCAGTGCTTTCTCTGCCTGATCCTTTGTGGCAAGACCACTGATAACTGCCCATGACTGTGGATTCAGCCACATGTTTGCTTCCGGATCATGCTTGGAACCGATGATCATGCCGTCTTCCTTGTATCCACGGATATAGCGGTCATCTTCCCAGCACTTTGTCTGGATAATATCGCCAAGTTCCTTCTGGATCTTATCCAGATATGCGATATATTCTGTATCATTTTTCTGCTCTGCAAAGATGCGGAGTACGCTCATCGCATAGTAAAGCTGCATTGCAACAAATGTTGACTCGCCCTGCTTGCCAAGACGTAAGCAGTCATTCCAGTCTGCATGCAGACCTGCCGGCATACGATTGTTTCCAAGGTGATTCATAGAGAAATCAATCGCACGCTTCAAATGCTCATACACCGTACCCTCTCCGCCATTTGCGAACAGGATTACTTCATCGATAAAGTCTGTATTTCCAGACTCCGCAATATACTTATAAACTGTTGGGAACAACCACAATGCATCATCTGCACGATAAGCCGGATGTCCGGTTGCACGTACATAAGACTCATCATCTGGTGTATCCTCATGACCTGCATTGTGATCAAACTTTACAAGTGGAAGTCCACCACCATTGTCTACCTGTGCAGACAACATGAAACGGATCTTGTCCAACGCCATCTCTGGTGCCAAATGGATTACGCCCTGAATATCCTGTACCGTATCACGGTATCCGTATCCATTTCGAAGTCCACAGTAGGAGAACGATGCGGCTCTTGACCAGATAAATGTCATGAAGCACTGATATGCATTCCATGTATTGATCATCGCATTGAATGACTCGCTTGGTGTCTTTACCTGGAAATGATTCAGCTTTCCATGCCAGTATTCCTTCAACTCTGCCAGCTCAGCTTCACTCTGTGCATGCACATCTGCATAGCTGTTCATCACTGCTTCTGTCTCTGCATCATTCTTCATGCCGAGTACAAATGCAAGCTCCTTGCTCTCGCCCGGTGCGAGTGTGATCTTTGTCTCCAAAGCGCCACAGGCATTACCATTATAATTCAGACAGTTTCCGCAATCACCGTTTTCTACGCCGACTGGATTGCCATAGCCATGATATCTGCCAAGGAACGCTTCCTTATCTCCGGCATAGCTTGCAACCTCTGCTCCAGCCAGACCAAAGAATCTTGTAAATGCAACACTTCCGTTGATAGCTGCACCCTTATTCACGTTCTCATTGATCACCTGCTTAATGCGGTTTCCCATGAAATATGTTCTTGTGATAAAGAGTGTATACTGCAGATTGACCTGATCCTGCTCATAGTTGTTATCATTTGTAAATTCACAGTAACCAAAGACTGACAGGTTACGAGGCTTGTCAGAATCGTTCGTAACCTTCAGCTTCCATACCTCATGCGTCTTATCAAGTGGTACATAGTAAAGTACAGAGCTCTTGATGCCTGCATATTCTGCATTCATATACGTATAGCCTGTACCATGGTGACACTCACTCTTGTAGCTGTCTAAATCTTTTCCAACTGGCTGCCATGAGGCTGACCAGTAATCTTTGCTGTCATTGTCACGCAGATAAATGTATCTGCCCGGCTGGTCAAAGCTGTTGAAGATATAACGAAGAATTCTTCCGTTTGCACCAGACTTTACAAAGCTGTATCCACCGGCATTGTTGGAAATGATTGCGCCGTATTCCGGAGAACCAAGGTAGTTCGCCCAAGGTGCCGGAGTATCCGGTCTGTCAATCACATATTCCTTATTTGCCTCATCAAAATATCCGTATCTCATGAGGTACCCTCCTAATTTATAGTTCTACTACTCAGCGTCCTTCAGGCTCAGGCTGATCTTACCCATACGGTCAACCTCAAGAACCTTAACCTTGACTACATCGCCGATATTTACGACATCCTCTACCTTCTCTACGCGGTGATCTGCCAGCTTAGAGATATGAATCAGTCCATCCTTGTTTGGTGACAGCTCTACGAATGCACCGAAGTTCATGATACGAACAACCTTACCTTCGTAAGTCTTACCAACTTCGATTGGATCTACGATAGAACGGATGATCTTCAATGCCTTGTCCATACCTGCCTGCTCAACACCGCAGATAAATACATTTCCATCATCATCGATATCGATCTTAACGCCTGTCTCCTCGATAATTGCGTTAATTGTCTTTCCTCTCTGTCCAATGATCTCACCGATCTTCTCCGGATCAACCTTTGTCTGGATGATCTTCGGAGCAAGCTCGCCAACGTGATCTCTTGGAGCTGCGATAGCCGGCTTCATACATGTATCCATGATGAAGAGTCTTGCCTCACGACATCTTGCGATCGCGCCCTCTACGATTGGACGTGTCAGACCATGAATCTTGATATCCATCTGGATTGCTGTGATACCTTCGGTTGTACCTGTTACCTTGAAGTCCATGTCGCCGAAGAAATCTTCGAGTCCCTGAATATCTGTCAACAGTACATAATCATCATCTGTCTCACCAGTTACAAGGCCGCAGGAAATACCTGCTACCATCTTCTTGATTGGAACACCGGCAGCCATCAGTGACATACAAGATGCACATGTGGAAGCCATGGATGTTGAACCGTTTGACTCAAATGTCTCAGATACGGAACGGATTGCATATGGGAACTCGTCCTCACTTGGAAGTACAGGAACAAGTGCACGCTCAGCAAGTGCGCCATGTCCGATCTCACGACGTCCCGGTCCTCTGGATGGCTTTGTCTCACCAACAGAGTATGATGGGAAGTTGTAGTGATGCATGTATCTCTTCGTTGTAACATTTGTATCAAGTCCATCCAACTTCTGTGCCTCAGAAAGCGGAGCCAGTGTTACAACGTTACAGATCTGTGTCTGTCCTCTTGTGAACATAGCAGAACCATGCACTCTAGGAATGATATCAACCTCAGCAGCCAGTGGACGGATCTGTGTGATCTGTCTGCCATCCGGACGCTTGTGATCCTTCAAGATCATCTTACGAACTGTCTTCTTCTGGTACTGGTAAACAGCCTCATCAAGAACTGCCAGCCAGTCTTCCTTATCTGCAAATGCCTCTTCGAGCTTCTCCTTGATCTGACGGATGTTCTCCTCACGAACCTGCTTCTCATCTGTGAAGACTGCCTCTTCCATTGCTGCAGGTGGAACAAGCTCCTTGATTGCCTCAAACAATTCTTCAGGAACTGCGCAGCTTGTATAAGAATGCTTTGGCTTACCACACTCAGCTACGATCTTATCGATAAATGCAATTACCTTCTGGTTTAACTCATGTGCTGCATAAATAGCCTCGATCATCTTTGCCTCCGGCACTTCGTTTGCGCCAGCCTCGATCATGATAACCTTATCTCTTGTAGATGCAACTGTAAGCTTCAGATCTGACTCCAGATTCTGTGTAGAATTTGGATTAAAAATCAACTCGCCGTTGATCATACCAACCTGTGTTGTTGCACATGGACCATCAAACGGAATATCAGAAATTGCTGTTGCAATGGCAGAACCAAGCATAGCCGTAAGCTCTGGAGAACACTCCGGATCTACTGACATAACCATGTTATTGAGTGTAACATCATTTCTGTAATCCTTTGGGAATAATGGTCTCATCGGACGGTCAATAACTCGGGATGTAAGGATTGCGTTCTCGCTTGCCTTACCCTCACGCTTGTTGAATCCTCCAGGGATTTTTCCAACGGAATACATCTTCTCCTCATATTCAACTGAAAGTGGGAAGAAATCGATACCATCTCTTGGTTTTTCTGATGCAGTTGCTGTTGAAAGAACAACTGTATCTCCGTAGTGCATCAAAGCTGCACCGTTTGCCTGCTTTGCAACTCTGCCTACATCGACACGCAAGGTTCTTCCGGCAAGTTCCATCTCAAACTTCTTGTACATAATAAATTCTCCTTGAAATATTTTTTTCCTGCAATCAGACTCCGAAACGACTGAAAACGCCACTTTCTGTATCTGGCAAACATGTACAGATAATCTATACTCATGATTCTGGTTATCATCTTATTACCATATGTGTTTTGCATTTTATTTTATAGCAGAAAATGATTTTTTCAGTTGTCTCGGTTTTGTCTTCATGCAATCTTTTAGATTATACCATCTATTTCCTTTTGCTTCAAGATGGGAATGGATGAAATGTGGGATTTTTTGTTTGTGATTTATTTGCGATTTATTGCTTGCGATTTTTGTTTGGAGACTGTTTCGCTTGATACTGTTTGCTTGCTGTGGGTTTTCTAGCTCGCTTTTTTGCTTCCACGCCCACGCCATGGGTTTCCACGCTTACTTTTCTGCTCCCACGCCCAGTTTCCGCTCCGGGACATATCGATTAGCTTCCGGGGTGGGCTTTTCTGCTTGCCTTTCACACCCTACGCCCACGCTATGGGTTTCCCCGCCTGCTTTTCTACTTCCATACCCAGTTTTCTCTCTGCGACATATCGATTAGCTTCCGGGGTGGGCTTTTCTGCTTGCTTTTCTTCTCCTACGCCCACGCTATGGGTTTCCCCGCCTACTTTTCTGCTCCCACGCCCAGTTTCCGCTCCCCGACATATCGATTAGCTTCCGGGGTGGGCTTTTCTGCTTGCTTTTCACACCCTACGCCCATGCCGTGGGTTTTTCCGCCTACTTTTCTGCTCCCACGCCCAAATCAATAGATTCATAAAAAGGAATTATGAATTTTCTGTGATAAAATCATGTATTCCATTTACGCAGCAACTTATATATGCTACATTAAGAACAACTCATTTATCGAGTTTTTAGCGCATAGTTTTTCATACAGAAAATCTGTTTTACAACTCAGAACAACTCAGATTTTACTTACCCACGTAGTTTACATTTTAGCGTGTTGCCTAACGGCTTCATGTGTTTTCGCATTATGATGGTCTGTACTATTACAGTCGTTGCAATGTCAATTATTGAAAGAGGTGTATATCATTTTTATACAGAATATTCTTGAACAGCAAAAACAATTAAATAAAAGCATCGAAAACTATAAAAAGCTTATCAATAAATTCCCCTCTGGAAAACTACAATGTTTCAAGAACGGAAAGCATATCAAATCATACAAAGTGAATGGCAATCTGAAAAAATACATTCCCACCAAAGAATCTGCCACTATTGAGAAATTAGCTTTGAAGAAATATTATGAAAGCTGTCTGGATGATTGCATCAAAGAAAAAGAGCTTCTTGATCGATTCATTCAAGATATTCAGGCTTTGCCGAATACATCTCAGAAGCTTCTGGCGACAGATTCAAATTATCACACATTTTTAGCTAAGGCACTGATTCCTGATGCATGGGCAGGCGTCTCCTATGAGCAAAATCCTTATAAGCGCGAAGATCTTATTCACAACACGTTTTCCGGAATGAAAGTACGCTCAAAGTCGGAGGAAATCATAGCAAATATTTTGTTCACAAACCATATTCCGTTTCGATATGAAGCGCCACTCACACTAAACGGATCAACCATGTATCCTGATTTTACAATCAAAAATCCAAAAAATAATTCCTATACTTATTGGGAGCATTTGGGGTTGATGGATAAAAAGGAATACAAAGATCATGCCATGGAGAAAATCAGTACATATTGTGACCACAATATCATTCCGGATGTTAATCTCATTCTAACTTACGAGACACAAAAGCATCCGTTAGATTCCAGTTGGGTGCAGCAATTAGTGATGCGGAATTTCATGTAGAGTAGAGCTTGATTAAAATCCAGCTTGCCTTTTTGTTATAAATAAGTTCACCCCGGAAACCTTTTTCAAGTTTCCTGGGTGGGTGTCCCGCTTTTTCTCTTTCCACGCCCACAGCGTGGGCTTTTCCGTTTTCTGTCCCGCCCCCACGCTCAGAACATAAGAGACCCATATTCTTCACAAACCATTTTTATAAAATCAAAAAACATAGCGACTTTTATGAACACTCTCCATATATTTCAGTCATCTCCTTTAGTTTTAAAAAGAAAATGACTGAACCTTTATCTATTATGAAAAACGCCCCGGATATCTCCAGAGCGTTTAAATTCATTTTTACTTAACCGTTATTTCCTTACCTGCTAAAGCTGCATACTCAGCAGCTGTTGCATCCCATGAAGCTGTATTATTAGTTGTATTATATACATAATAAATTGTTTTATCTCCCTGCGTATACTCTACTCCTCGTACAGTGTATTCTTCATGCTTGTTTGTTACACCACTTGCAGATACCCCAAGTTTAATTTTTACATTTGTAGAAGGTACATCTGCTGTATTATTAATTTGATCCTGAAATGCCTTCAATGTTGTTGCATCCATAGCTGACAAATCAGTTCCTTTTGCATAAGCACTTGAACACTCTGTCTGCGCAGCTGTCAATACCGTCTTTCCATTCAATACAATCTGCTGTCCCTTTGCTCTGTCAATATAACCAAGCAATGCTGGTACGAGGATTGCTGCCAAAATTGCGAGAATTACGATAACAACAATCAGCTCTACCAAAGTAAAACCTTTGTTTTCTTTCATCTTTTTCATAATCATTTCCTCCTTAGTCTTTTTGTTTTTTGATATGAAAAATCTTTAT